>Ga0209368_1000125_pt1 | contig 121572 bp, 92 predicted proteins | sample EBPBio242008_DNA_FD_185862 | JGI IMG/M metagenome (GOLD analysis project Ga0209368, IMG submission 185862) | Wastewater treatment Type I Accumulibacter community from EBPR Bioreactor in Madison, WI, USA - Reactor 1_4/24/2008_ DNA (SPAdes)... | ecosystem: Engineered > Bioreactor > EBPR >...
AAATAGAAATTTCTGCAATAAAAATGACTTTTAAAAAAGCCAAAAAGCTTATTGAATGGCGATTGCAAAGAGAAGGTTTAGTTTCATAGGCATTGATTTTAAGGTTTATTGGCAAACAAACTTAACAAATATATTTAAACCAACAAAAAAAGCTCTGAATTCTTTCGAATCCAGAGCTTTTAGATATTTAAAGCTTATCTTAAATTAGATTTTGAAATGAGAGAACGCTTTGTTAGCCTCAGCCATACGATGCGTATCTTCTTTTTTCTTCACTGCACCACCTTCACCTTTAGATGCTGCAACGATTTCATTTGCCAATTTATCGGCAATTGTTTTACCGTTACGCTCACGAGAGAAACGGATTAACCATTTCATACTCAAAGAAATTTTACGGTCTGGACGAACTTCTGAAGGAATTTGGAAAGTGGCACCACCAATACGACGGCTACGAACCTCAACCGCAGGAGTAACGTTTACCAAAGCGCGTTTCCACACTTCATAACCATCTTCGCCGGTGATTGCAGCTACTTTATCTAATGCATTGTAAAATGCACCCAAAACAACTGTTTTGTTACCACCCCACATAAGGCAGTTTACGAAACGAGTTACATTCTTATCGTTGAATTTTGGATCCGGAGCTAAAGGGATCTTTTTGGCTTGTGCCTTCCTCATGTTCTATTAATGGTATTAAATAGTGTAATTAAATTATTTTTTCTTAGCTTTTTCTTTCTTAGTACCGTATTTAGAGCGGCTTTGTTTACGGTCTTTTACGCCCGCAGTATCCAATGCTCCACGAACAATATGGTAACGCACACCTGGCAAATCCTTCACACGACCACCACGAATCAAAACGATGCTATGCTCTTGTAGATTGTGACCTTCTCCTGGAATATAGGCAATCACCTCAATTTTATTGGTCAAACGTACTTTCGCTACTTTACGAAGAGCCGAGTTTGGTTTCTTGGGTGTAGTAGTATAAACACGGGTACAAACACCACGACGCTGTGGGCAAGCATCCAATGCACGAGACTTAGATTTAGCGCGGATTTGTTCGCGACCTTTTCTTACTAATTGCTGTATAGTTGGCATTATCTTTCTTTGATGTAAATTTCAAATGGATTGCAAAGGTAATTGCTTTATTCCAAAATGAACAAAATTTTTTAATTATTTTTTCTAAAAAGAGATATTTCAATGTGGATTGGGCACTTTTTGTACCCTAAAATGGTGGACGAGTGATTTGCTGCAGAAACAAATCGCCGTGTGTAGGGTCGGCCAAAATAGTGAATAAGAAGCCATAAACGGCTCCCCAAAGGTGTGCATCGTGGTTGACATTATCACGGCTTTGGCGCGCCATATATATACTATAGCCCATGTACAACAGCGCAAATACAAAAGACCACATCGGCACAAAAAAGAAAGTAATCTTTGCCCAAGGACTGATATACACCATTGAAAACAAAACTGCCGATGTGCCACCCGAAGCTCCCAGAGATCGGTAATAGGGGTCATTGCGATGCTTGATAAAAGAAGGCAATGCCGATACAATAACCCCAGAAACGTACAATAGAAGATACATATTTCTATTGCCAATGATTGCATAAAAGCTTTCGACATAATTACCGATAAAATACAAGGTAATCATATTGAAAATCAGATGCTGCCAATCGGCGTGTACAAATCCGTTGGTGATAAAACGATAATACTCTGCGGGTGATTTCATCATTTTGGGATACAACAACAACTTATCTAAAATGTAGCTATCGTTAAAACCCCAATAGGAAACACCAACGGTGATGGCCAACAAAGCCAAGGTTATAAATTCCATCTTATTATTTCTATTATTTTTTACAGACTGGTTAAAAAAGCCATGGTATCTACCCCATCGGCATAATCACTCAACGAAGGTACCTGCGCCGCCCCGAATGGGGTTTCCTCTTTGGCTACAATGCATTGTAAATCTTGATTTTGCTTCAATTCTTTCAACAAAGCCACTTTGTCGTCGTAATAACGATAATGCAATACAGCCACCGCCGAAAAGGGCGATTCATTTTCTACCATCAACATCGCATCATTGCTGAGGTAAGGCACTTTATTGAGCAAATAAATGGCCAAATAGTAATCGTAATTGTTGCGGTATTTGTTGTGGTGAATCAAATCTTTGTAGGGCTCGAATGCAGCAAATAAAGACTGAAAATCATAATCTTTGGGAACACAAATCTGGGTCACATTGCGGCAGCCCAAACCAAAATACAAAAACACATCTTCGGCCAAAGCAGCCAATTCTTCTTTCGATTCTGTACCATCCAAAACTGCTACAGAGGTGCGATTGCGACGAATGACGTGTGGATATTTTCCGAAATACTGTTCGAAATAGCGTGCAGTATTGTTGCTGCCGGTGGCAATATAAGCATCACAATTGCGCAAATTGTCGGTAAGCTGCACTTGTTCGCTAATGGCATTATCCCATTCGCTGAGTTTTTGCAACAAATGAGTAAGCAACACTGAGTCCTTACTGGATAATTTCAGGCGCATTTGATGACCAGAAAGGTATCCACAAAGAAAATCGTGAAAACCTACCAAAGGAATATTGCCAGCCATCGTCACCCCCACCACTTTGCTTGATGTTGGTAGTGGGTAATGGGAGAGCCATAGATTTAGCTTATCTGCCTGTAAGAAATTCGTTACAATATTTTTAACAGCCACTTCTATTTGTGCTGCCGTAAACCATTGATTGGCCTGCACTGCCCTATCCTTGGCATTCTCCCAATCTTGGCCGTGACCCGACATATAGTGGCCCAATGCCTGCAATGCCTCTATTTTTTGCTTCCTATCGCTCATTAATACTTTTTTTCTAACTGCGAAATTGTAACTTTGCGCCAACAAAATCAAACTATTATTTAGCGATGGCTATAAAAATAACTGACGAATGTATTAATTGCGGCGCCTGCGAACCCGAATGCCCCAATAACGCCATCTACGAAGGTGGTGTAGAATGGACAATGGCCGACGGTACAGGTGTGAAAGGTAGCTATACCCTTAGCGATGGCACCATTACCGAAGCCAATAAGAAGCATGACCCTGTATCTAACGAAGTTTATTTTATTGTACACGACAAATGCACCGAGTGCCAAGGCTTTCACGAGGAACCTCAATGTGCTGCCGTTTGTCCGGTAGATTGCTGCGTACCTGATGAACTATACCGCGAAACAGTTGAAGAATTGTTGGCTAAAAAAGATAGAATGCACTTGTAGTATTTGAAATTTACAATATTCTGATGCGCTCCTGATTGGGGGCGCATTTTTTTTTGAATCAATTTTGTCGCATTCAAAAATCACAGCTTGCAAAACCGTGGTAAGCGTTGCAGATAAAAATGCGGAAGCATATATCTTCCAATGCGTTAATACTAAAAGAGGCGGATGGAGGTCAACATGATTCATTTCATTACAAATAGCCTAAAAGCATAAAATGTTATAAAAATTATCTTACAGAATGAAGCCAGCGTATCCTTTAAACTTCGTTTTAAAGACAAGCCAGAGAAAAAGCATTTGACTTACTTTTGGCAAATTAATTCCGAATCAATCTTTCTACATTATTTCTATTGCCTTACAGAAAATGAAAACACTACTGACAAGTATCCTTATTGCAGCAACCCTACTGCCCTCCTGTCGCACTGCCAAAAACAACAAAAAGCTGTTGCGGACAATGGACACTGTGAATGTCAGTGCATTCAACAATCCGATGGATATTTACCGGGCAACAGCACCAAGGCTATGGAACATTATGCATACTAGAGTCGCTTTGTCGTTTGACTACAAGCAAAAAACTGCTGAAGGGCAGGAGTGGGTGACCTTGCAACCCTACTTTTACCCCACCGATACCCTTACGCTCGATGCTAAAGGAATGAACATCAAAAGTGTAACCCTCGGGCATCAAGACAAGGTCTTAAGTTACACTTACGATAGTACTTTATTGAGGATACAACTAGACAGAAAATACAGTAAAGATGAGCTGGTTAAGTTGAGCATAAAATATACGGCTATGCCATATGCAACAAAATCGGGCGGAAGTGCTGCTATCACAGACGACAGAGGATTATATTTTATCAATAACGATGGAAAAACTGAAGGCAAACCAATTCAAATTTGGACACAAGGCGAAACCGAATCCAATAGTCATTGGTTGCCCACTATTGACAAACCCAATAGCAGAACCACCATACAAATAGAATTAACTGTACCCAGCAAGTACAAAACACTCAGCAATGGAGCACTAATTGCCAGTGATGACAACGGTGTTACCCGCACCGATATTTGGAAAATGGACAAACCGATTCAGGTGTACGCCATCATGTTTGCCATTGGCGATTTTGCAATAACCAAAGAAAAATGGAACAACAAAGAAGTAAGCTACTATGTAGAACCCGCCTATGCTCTCTATGCTAAAAAAATGTTTCAGCACACACCCGAAATGATTGATTTTTTCTCAAATGTGACTGGAGTTCCTTATCCGTGGAATAAATACAGTCAAGTGGTAGTGAGAGATTATGTATCTGGGGCTATGGAAAACACCTCGGCAAGCCTTTTTGGCGAATTTATGAATCAAGACCACCGAGAATATGCCGATGCCAATCACGAAGATGTGGTATCGCACGAGTTATTTCATCAGTGGTTTGGAGATTATGTCACTGCCGAATCGTGGAGCAACCTCACCGTCAACGAATCCTTTGCCACCTATGGCGAATACCTTTGGCGCAAACACAAATACGGGCTTTCGTATGCCGACGAATTGGCCTGGAGCGACCTTCAAAAATATTTGAATTATACGGATTATTCCGACCCCAGACTTGTTCGGCACTTTTACCGCGACAAAGAAGAAATGTTTGACCGCGTGAGCTATCAAAAAGGTGGGGCGATCTTGCATTTTATGCACCAAATAATGGGTGATTCTGCTTTTTACAAATCAATGCAAATCTATCTGACCAAAAATGCGCTTAATGCTGCTGAAGCAACACATTGGCGTTTGGCGGTAGAAGAAGCTACCGGAAAAGACTGGAATATCTTTTTCGATGAATGGTATCATCGCGCCGGACATCCTATATTAAATATCCAATACAACTACGATGATGTGGCTCAAAAAGTACAAGTGACTGTAAATCAAGCACAAAACGAACAAACAGGGCTTTACCATTTACCACTCCAAACCTTGCTCATCAATGGCCAAGAAAAAACAATTGTAAATTGGGATATCAACAAACGTAAAGAAACCTATACTTATGGCTATAAAAATGGACAACGCCCTGTATTGGTCCCCGATGTGGTACATGCTTTGCCAGGCATCATCAATGAAAACAAAAGCCACAAAGAATGGTTGGTGCAAATGAGACATTGCGATGATTTTGTGAGTCAATTATTGGCCATCCAACATATTAGTAAAAAGGATTTTACCGACCCCGATGTACAAAGTATCATTAACCTAGGATTGAACAATAAAACAGCCGCTATCCGCGCTGCAACTCTTGAACTTTTGGGGGGAATTGAATCAGATAATCTCAGAAACAAATGGAAGCAGGACCTAGTAATGCTAGCCACCAACAACGGAAATAATAGTGTTCGCGCATCGGCAATAGAGATTTTAGGCAAATGGAAAGTAAAGGAGCAAAAACAATTATTGATAGAATCTGTTAGCGATAGTTCCTATTATGTTGCGGGAAATGCTTTAGAAGCTTTAAACGAAATTGATCAAGAAATGGCTTATACATTGGCCCGAAAAAACCTAAATGGACGCGCCAACACGAATCTTGATGCCAAGGCTTGGGCGATAGTGGCCAGTCAGGCCAAAAATGAGGACACCACAATTTTTAAGCAATTTGCCTTGACCTCAAATGATGCACAAAAAAGAAATCATATAGTCTCCAACCTATTGAGCTTTGCCAATAACACCAAAAACGAACAAGCCTTTCATTTGACAATTGACCTATTGGCCGAAAAAACTAAAACCACAGAAAACAAAAATTACCGGGTTTATTATGCAGGCTTATTCAAACAAATTAAGGAGAACCTGACTAAATTATTAGCAAAAGACAAGAAAAATGTTCAAATACAGCGGGAATTGGATTACTTGAAATTAAGTATTCAAAAACTACACAGTGAAGAAAAAGAAGAAGACGTTCGAAATGTTTATGATGCGCTGCTGTGAGTATTATGCTTCATTTTTACAAAGAAATGGCTACACTGCTTTACAAAAGTGACCTGTTCATTGCATTAATCTATCATAGTGAAGTATTTAAATTTTAATCAAAATGAAGGCTACTGTCTTTTGGTATCCTTATTTTTTTATTTTTGTTGCCATATCATCTAAAATTACAACGCTGAATGAATTATCGTAAAATCAACAACCTTTCGGGTTGGTTGGCGGGAGGCATTGCCCTTGTCGTTTATTTAATGACGCTCGAACCAACAGTAAGCTTTTGGGACTGTGGTGAGTTTCTTTCTTGTGCCTACAAACTAGAGGTTGGTCACTCGCCTGGTGCGCCTTTATTTATGATGCTCCAAAGAATGTTTGGTATTTTTGTAGCCAAAGAAAATGCAGCCATGGCCATGAATGCCTTTTCAGCCGTAGTGAGTGCGTTGACTATTCTTTTCTTGTTTTGGACTATCACTTATTTTGCTAAAAAACTGTTAGTGGGTCGTGATGTAGAAAACCCCGACACTAATAAAACCATACTCATTATGGGTGCTGGTTTTGTAGGTGCTTTGGCCTACACTTTCTCCGATACCTTTTGGTTTTCAGCCGTTGAGGCGGAGGTTTATGCCACATCTTCCTTTGTAACTGCCATTTCTTTTTGGGCTGCACTCAAATGGGAAGCCGTCGCCGACGAAAAACATGGCGACAAATGGTTGTTATTGATTGCTTATATGGTCGGTTTGTCGGTGGGTATTCACTTATTGAACTTGCTGATTATCCCTGCGGTTGCTATCATTTATTACTTCCGCCGTCATGAAGTAACGACAATGGGAACAATTATCGCCTTCATCATCGGCTGTGTCATTCTTGGTTTTGTTCAATTCGGCATATTACAAGGCATTCCCAAATTGGCTTTCACATTTGATAAATTGTTTGTCAACTCCTTTGGAATGCCCTTTAACGTAGGTGCCATTTTCTTTGTTTTATTGGTTGTTGCTACTTTGATTTGGTTGTTGATGTATGCCAAAAAGAAGGGAAATTACTTGATGCATACTGGCGTTTTGTGCATTATGTTCATCTTTATCGGCTATTCTTGCTACATCGTTCCAGTAATTCGTTCGAAAGCAGATCCGGCCATTGATATGACTAACCCTGATGATGCCAATCGTTTGTTGAGCTATATCAGTCGTGAGCAATTTGGTTCTCAACCTTTGTTAACAGGCCCCGATTACAACAGCCCTGTCACCTCAATGAAAAAGACGGGCGACACCTATGCTGCAAGTACTAAAAATGGCAAAAACGAATACATCGTAGTCGGCGAAAAGAAGGAACCAGTATTTGACCGTACACGCTTCTTCCCTCGTATCTGGGAGTATAATCAAGGCGAGCATGCTCAATTTTATAAAGACTATTTAGGTCTTACCGGCGACGAAGAACCTACTTCAAAAGATAACCTTTCTTTCTTTATGGGTTATCAAATGAATTGGATGTGGTGGCGCTATTTTATGTGGAACTATGCTGGTCGTCAGAATGACTGGGAAGGACAAGGAGATGCCAGAAGTGGTAACTGGATTACCGGCATCAAAGCTTTGGATAAAGGTAAAGTAGGTGATATGGATAAAATGTCCGACAACTTCCGCGATAATAAAGCTCGTAACGAACTCTATTTATTGCCTTTTGTTCTAGGTATTTTAGGCCTGGTTTACCAATTCAACCGCGATAAAAGAAATGGTTTTGTAGTTTTTCTACTCTTCTTCTTCACAGGGATTGCTATTGGCATTTACCTCAATATGCCCCCATTGCAGCCACGTGAGCGTGACTATGCATTCGCAGGTTCTACTTATGCATTTGCTATTTGGATTGGTTTGGGGGTATTGATGATACAACAATGGTTTAGTAAATTAACCAAAGGCCCAGTGGCTTCTGTTGCGGCAATTGGATTATCCTTACTTGCTGTGCCCGTATTAATGGCCAGCGAAGAATGGGATGACCACGACCGCTCTGAGAAAACACTCGCCCGCGCCACTGCATACAATGCATTAATGTCTTGTGACAGCAATGCCATCCTCTTTACTTTTGGCGATAATGACACTTATCCACTTTGGTATTTGCAAGAGGTGGAAGGTATCCGTACCGATGTGCGTACCATTAATACCAGCCTTTTAGGAATCGATTGGTACATCGACCAATTGAACTATAAAGTAAATGATGCCGATGCAGTACCGATGATTTGGGATAAAGACAAATACGAAGGCGACCGCAGCAATGTATTGTATTATTTAGAAAACCCACGTGTTCCGAAAGACAAATTTTTCAATCTTGAAGAGATTTGTAATTTCATGGGTTCAGATGATCCAGGTAATAAACAAGCATTGAGTGATGGCTCGGTAGTCAACTATATGCCTGCCAAAAATTTCTTTGTGAATACACCAAGCATCGAACAGTTAATCAAAGATGGTTTGTTGCCTGCAGCTGATTCTAACAAAATCAGCAATGAGGTGAAGTTCACTTGGGACAAACAATATTTGTCTAAAGATCAGGTAGCCATCATGAATATCATTGCAGGTATTGCCAAAGAAGGCTGGAAGCGCCCAATCTGTTTTGGCGGAGGCCTTCCTGGCGACAATTACTTAAATCTGAGTGAATATATGCGCACAGACGGTATTGTGTTGCGTTTAATGCCATTCAAATATACCGATAGCCTTCACGTCAATACACCTAGCCGTGAGCCTGGCTTTGTTAACCTAGACAAATGTGTGAATCTCTACAACAATGTTTATAAATGGGGTAATGCACAGCGCAAAGACGTGTATTTTGATGAAAAAAACCGTTTGATGTTCTTTGCTTATCGTATTGGTGCCGCTAAAATTGCAGAAAATCTTGTAGTGCATGGCCGCAAAGAAGATGCAATTAAAGTATTGGACAAAGTAATGGACAACATCAGCGAAGAAAGTATGCAATATGACAGACTGAGCTTTATGATGGCTGGCGCTTATGTAACGGCTGGCGCAAAAGATAAAGGCAGAAAATTAGCGATGAAAATTGCCAAAAACTGCGAAGATGATATCAACTGGGTTTTAGATTTAAATGACAAACTCAAAGCCCAGCAAGTCAATACTGTCCGTGAAAATGCATCATTAATCTACCAAATGGGGCAAAACATGACCGTGTTGGGCGATCCTGCAACGGGCAAAGAACTTCAAGATAAGGCCAATGCTTTGGTGCAAAAAATACAAGCGAATATGGGTGCAATATTGCAATAGTAATTTACCCCTCATTTTTAAAAAATGGCGCATCTCAATCAAGGATGCGCCATTTTTTATGGATTACCCAATAGACATAAATATAGTTTGAAGCGACAATATCATCCACTTAAACAGAGCAAATTTTTCAAAGACCTAAAATTTTGAATTCCCTTGATACAGACAATTAACGTTCATTACAGAGTACCTTGATAGCATTTAACCTACCTTTGCCACAATGCAACACAAAAACTTTTCGCTCGATACGATTCTCAACAACTTGAATATCGATGCGCTGAACCCAATGCAAGAAGAAAGCATTGCAGCCAATAACGAATACAACAACATCATTTTGCTCTCTGATACTGGATCAGGAAAAACACTAGCTTTTCTACTGCCCATTTTAGAAAGGCTGGACCATGACAATAAAAATACGCAAGCATTAATCATTGTGCCTTCGCGCGAATTGGCGATGCAAATTGAAAAAGTGTTCAAAAGCTTGGGCACTGGCTTTAAGATTACTTGTTGTTACGGGGGGCATCTCCGCGAAACAGAGGAAAACAATCTGATCCAAGCACCTGCTTTAATTGTTGGCACACCCGGACGTTTAGCGGACCATATCCGACGAAATAACATCACAACAGATACCATCACGTTTTTGGTCTTGGACGAATTTGATAAAACGCTTGAATTAGGTTTTACAGACGAAGTGTCTTTTATTATTAACTCATTGCCAGCAATAGAGAAAAAAATGCTCACTTCGGCCACCGAAGCAATAGAAATACCTAGCTTTTTAATACTAGAGTCACCACACAAAATCAACTATTTATCAGAAGATAAAAAACTTGTCGATGGCTTGGCTATCCAAGTAGTACATTCTGCTGACAATGACAAGATAGATACTTTGTTCCGATTACTTTGCTATTATGGCGCGCGGTCAACGATTGTCTTTTGCAATCACAGAGAATCGGTAGAGCGTTGTAGTAAATTGCTGAAAGAAAAAGGAATTTTCAACGAATTTTATCACGGCGCCATGGAGCAACAAGAGCGTGATAGTGCTTTGTGCAAATTCAGAAATGGCAGTACCGATGTACTTATTACTACTGACCTTGCAGCCCGTGGGCTCGACATTCCCAACATCCGCTACATCGTACATTATCATTTGCCACACACCGAAGATATTTTCACCCATCGAAATGGACGAACTGCCCGTATGGATGCAAGTGGAACATCTATTTTGATACTTTCACCAGAAGAGCATTTGCCAGAATATATTCAAAGCGATATTCAGGAATTGAACTTACCCGACAATTCACCATTACCCGAACGACCAAAATGGAGTACGGTTTTTATTGCCGCAGGCAAAAAAGACAAAGTAAACAAAGTAGATATTGTGGGTTTCTTGGCACAGAAAGGACAACTGAAAAAAGAAGATATTGGCTTGATTGAAGTAAAAGATTTCTTTTCTTTTGTTGCTGTTCGTAAAAATAAGTTAGGTGGAGCTCTTGAACTTATAAAAAATGAAAAAATAAAAAACAAAAAAGTGAGAATAGATGTAGCGAAGTAATATTGACCTTCTTTATACTTAATATCTGAAAGTGACTATTGTGCCATCGATAGTCTCTTTTTTTATACAATATCAATTGAGAAGCATCTCTATGTTTTTGTCCCATTTTGGCGCAGATTTTCAAAAAAATGGCGACTTGCTATTTGAACAGCCAAAAAAACTGATGGCACCTGATTATAGATGCACGGACATTTAATCAGTTCTATGTTCGGGACATCAAAGCATCAAGAAATGCCAAGTAATTGGTAACGCAAAGTATAAAAGGTATGCACTGCAAATGGCTAAATTCTTGAATGAACTTTGACATCCATAACGTCTTCGCTTAAAGTCTCCATAATTGGAGTTCAAATAAATGTACTTATCAAAATCTTCCGCTTACCTTTACCCTATTATTTTTATTAGAGAGCAGCATTTATCGTATGTCCATACATTCCGAAATCAAAAGAGTAACGACCCACACCTTGCAGTGGATGAAACAAAACAACGAAAAAATCAGTATGCTCACGGCTTACGATTATTCGATGGCAAGTATTCTGGATGCTGCCGGCATTGATGTATTGCTCGTTGGCGATTCGGCATCAAATGTAATGGCGGGAAATAGCACTACCCTACCTATCACTTTGGATCATATGATCTATCACGCCCAAAGTGTGATGCGTGGCATCGAACGCTGCTTGGTTATTGTTGATTTGCCTTTTGGCAGCTACCAAGGAAATGGCAAAAAAGCTTTAGAATCGGCCATTCGCGTGATGAAAGAAACAGGTGCTCATGCTATTAAACTAGAGGGAGGAAAAGACGAGTGTGAATCTATCAGTAGGATTGTAAGCGCTGGCGTACCGGTGATGGGCCATTTGGGCTTAACGCCTCAATCTATTAATAAATTTGGCACTTATGCAGTACGAGCCAAAGAAGATGAAGAAGCAGAAACACTAATAGAAAATGCTCATGCTTTGCAAGAAGCTGGTTGCTTTTCTATAGTTCTCGAAAAAATACCCGCCATTTTGGGCAAGCGAGTTGCCGAAGAATTAAAAATCCCTGTAATTGGCATTGGCGCAGGCATGCACGTTGACGGACAAGTATTGGTGATGCATGATATGCTAGGTATTACCAAAGATTTTTCGCCAAAATTTTTACGTCGTTATCACAATTTGCTGGATGAAATCACCAAAGCAACTCAACATTATATTGCTGATGTCAAAGGCAATCTTTTCCCCAACGAAAACGAACAATACTAATTAAAAATAGCCAAAATAAATACCCGCGTGCTGAGAGTATTCAATATTGATTTCATCCCCTTCGGATAAAGTCATGAAATCCTGTTCTTCTACTTGAATACTCAATTTTTGTAGGGAATTGAGGTAAAAGTGAAAGGTGTTATTATGAGGCAAAAATGTTTTGCGAGTGATCATTACCCGCTCCACAATCTTTGTTTTCTGCCGAATGTCTTTTTTGATTTTAGTTAATTCTGTACTTCGTGAAAAACGAATGGCAACCCAAAAAATAAAAGACAAAATAATTAAGGTGATAAAATAATTTTCCCACGAAAAAATGGTTTCTGTGTTGAATACCTTTCCTTCTTTTTGAATATTTTTCCAAGCTCCTGCAAAAGAAATGACTACTGCTCCCAAAAGCATCATTTTCAGTATTCGCTGAAAAGCATGCTCTTCCTTATTGGCCTTCTTTTTAAGAAAAGCCAATTCGGAAACACTCATTGTTTCTTGATATATTGGATTGTGAATGAGCATTATCGCTTAAAATAATTTGAAGCCATCATTTTTAATCTATGGTTTCTATTCGTTGTACCGTTATGATTCCTTCTAACGAAGCCAATTGGTTACAAAGCTGATCAAACTCTTCCTTGTCGTGTACATACACCATAATGGTTCCTTCAAAAATTCCATCTTGTGAATCAATACTGATAGAACGCATATTCATGTTTAGGGAGTCGGAAATGATATTGGTAATTTTTTTAATCACGCCCACATCATCAAGTCCGGTAATACGCACCCCACTTAGGAAAGATATTTCTTTATTCTTTGCCCATTTTGTTTTCACTACCCTGTGCCCGTAATGTGACAACAACCTTGCAGCATTGGGGCAATCTGAACGATGAATTTTTAGTCCTTCTCCGGCAGTGATGAATCCGAAAACATCGTCGCCAGGTATGGGTTGACAACAGTTGGCCAGCTTGTATAAAATCTTATCCGAACTCTCACCAAAAATGACCAACTCTGTTCCTTTGGCAGGCTTTTTGAGGATTTCGTCTTGCGAAATTTCGCTGGGCTTCACATCATTTACTTTTACTGGTGGTATCAATTTGTCTCCCACCACCTTAAATTCCCTTAATTCTTTTACATCAATATTACCTATCGCAATGGCATAATAAACTTCGAGAGGAGATGACTTTTTAAAATACAGCATTAATTCATTGGCGTTGTGCGCATTCAAAGGCACACCCATATTATTTAATTTGCGCTCTAATACCTCTTTTCCGTCTTCGGCAATTTTCCTTTTTTGCTCCTTGAGGTAGTATTTAATTCTCGACTTAGCTTTGGCAGTGATGACAAAATTGAGCCAATCATCACCAGGCTTTTGCTTACTCGAAGAAATGACCTCTACTTGGTCGCCACTTTTTAATGGATGACTCAAAGGCACTAATTTATAATTCACTTTGGCACCAATACATCGTGCCCCCAATTCGGAATGTATATCAAAGGCAAAATCCAGCGCTGTAGCACCTTTGGGCAGTACACGCATATCACCTTTGGGCGTGTAAACATATATTTCTTCTGTAAATAAATCCAGCTTGAAATCTTGCATAAAATCCATCGTGTCTGAGTCTGTATTATTGTTTAATACATCCCTCAAATGCTGAAGCCAGGCATCTAATTTGCTTTCTTGCGGACGCGGAACACCTTCCTTATATTTCCAATGTGCAGCTAGGCCTTTCTCGGCAATAGCATTCATTCTTTTGGTTTTGATTTGCACTTCTACCCATTTACCGCCAGGCCCCATCACAGTGGTGTGTAATGCTTCGTAGCCATTACCCTTTGGTACACTTAACCAATCTCTTAGTCTATCCGGACTGGGACGATAAAAATTGGTTATCATAGAATAAACCTTCCAACAATCTTCTTTTTCTTTTTCGTATTCCGAGTCAAGGACAATTCGGATGGCAAACAAGTCGTACACTTCTTCGAAAGTGACATGCTTCGTTCTTATTTTATTCCAAATAGAATTGATGGATTTCGGACGACCATAAATATCAAAAGTGAGCCCCATTTTAATGAGCTCTTCTTTGATTGGCTTGATAAATTCATTGATATAGCGGGTTCTTTCACGTTTGGTCTCTTTTAAACCATTGGCAATAGTGGCATAAGTCTCGGGCTGAGTATATTTTAAGGCAAGGTCTTCTAATTCGGACTTAATTTCGTACAAACCCAAGCGATGGGCAAGTGGGGCATAGATATAAGTAGTTTCCGAGCAAATCTTTAATTGCTTATCACGAGCCATACTACCGAGTGTGCGTATGTTATGCAATCGGTCGGCAAGTTTTATTAAAATAACCCTTGGATCTTCAGCAAGTGCCATCAAAATCTTCCTGAAATTTTCTGCTTGCATGGAGGTTTCAGAATTACCGTCAACAACAATGGCTATTTTGGTAAGTCCATCTATAATCTTGGCAACCGTGACCCCAAACTCCTCCTGCATATCCTCCAAAGTCAATTCAGTATCTTCTACTACATCGTGCAACAACGCACAGATAACAGAAGTAACTCCGAGGCTGATTTCTTCTACTACAATTTTGGCAACAGCTAATGGATGAAGGATATACGGCTCTCCAGATTTGCGGCGCATATCTTTGTGCGCGTCAGCAGATATCTCGAATGCCCTTCGGATACGATCTTTGTCCCCCTTTTTGATACGTTCCTTTAACGCACGCAAAAGAGCCCTGTATTCTCTGAGTATCAGCTTTTTCTCCTCTTCTTCGTTAAAATGATATGGTTCAATTGTTTTGATGCTCATAAAATAAATCTACTGATAACAATCAAAAATACAAATCTTTGACTCGGATAAAAAAATATTTAGCTAATTGTTTATTATTTTCTTTCATTTTTTTCTAATAAATCGTTTCCAATTTGATTAAAATGAAAAAGATGGCACAATTTTTGAGTTATAAAAAACAGTTTCATTTTATATACGGTTTATTGGTTAGGCGGTTCTTATTCTTAAGAATCGCTTTTTTATTTTAAAGAATTTGGATACCTTATAACTGCAAAAAACATTTATTATCAAGCCTTAATTAAAAAAAGTCCAACAGCTAATTTAAATTAGTTTAGAAAAAGCGAAAGAAAAATCAACTTTGGCACAGTTTTTGGTATATTTATGTAGTTTCATTTTATATACGGTTTATTGGTTAAGCGGTTCCTATTCCTAGGTGCCGCTTTTTTTATTCCTCCAATTTTATAGCACAATAAAAACAAAAAGATTCATAATCAATTTTTTATAGAACAATAACAGGAAAAATAAAAATAAATATCAGAAAACTCGTTTTGTGGCACAATATTTGAAGTATTCTTGTAGTTTCATTTTATATACGGTTTATTGGTTAAGCAGTCCCTATTCCTAGGGACTGCTTTTTTTATCATTTTTTTTTAGAAAATAACATCTGAATTTAAAGAAGAAACAGACACAATATTGGCACTTCCTATTTATCTGTCTCAATAAGAAAACAGGAATGAAAAAACCACGCTTTTTCGGCGTGGTTTTTTTTGACATTATAAGTTGCGTAAAAATCTTTACATCTGCTTCATTTCACTCACCAAATCCTGCAACACTTTTTTGGCATCACCAAACAACATGGAAGTTTTGGGGCGGAAGAACAACTCATTTTCGATACCCGCATATCCAGGCTTCATACTACGTTTATTGATAATTACGTGGTCGGCTTTTTCTACTTCCAGAATTGGCATTCCGTAAATGGGGCTTGAAGGATCTTCTTTAGCCGCAGGATTGACCACATCATTGGCACCCAAAATCAGCACCACATTGGTACTTGCCATTTGGTCGTTGGCATCTTCCATTTCCAAAAGTTTCTCGTAAGGCACATCCGCTTCTGCAAGCAGCACATTCATATGGCCCGGCATACGGCCCGCTACAGGGTGAATACCATAAGTAACTTCAACGCCCTTATCACCCAGAATTTTTTCCAACTCGTGGCAGGCATGTTGGGCTTGTGCCACTGCCAATCCATACCCCGGAATAATACAAACTTTGGTGGCATAAGCCATTATGGTGGCAGTGTCATTCAAGGAAATTTCCTTGTAAGAACCTTGCTCACCTGTGCATGCTGCACCGCCCGTTTTGGCCGCACCAAAAGAACCTACCAACACATTTTTCAGCGAACGATTCATTGCTTTACACATCAACATAGTCAATATGGTACCAGCCGAACCTACCAAAATACCACCTGTAAGCATCACTGGATTATCATACAAAAAGCCACCAAATGCAGCCGCAACACCAGTAAATGAATTCAACAAAGAAATAACCACAGGCATATCAGCGCCACCAATAGGCATTACAAAAAGCACACCATAAATTGCAGCAACCATCAAAATACCATAAAACACCATCGGCTCAGTAGAATAGCCACCAATCAGCATTACGGACAAGGTAATCAAAGCGCCCCAAAGGATAAAATTGATGTATTGGGCGCCAGCAATGCTTTTGTCTTTAATTTTTCCGTTTAATTTTCCCCAAGCGATAATACTACCCGCAAAAGATACCGTCCCGATAATCATACCGAGCACTATTACCACTAACATTCCGACCGATGGAGTAGGATTATGATGATATTCAATCACAGAAATCAACATCGCGCAAGCGCCACCCATACCATTAAAGAGACTCACCATTTCGGGCATGGCGGTCATTTGCACTTTTTTAGCAGCCATTGTACCCACCACGGTACCGATGGCTAATGCAGCAAAAATCCAAGGATAATTACCCAAGCCATTTCCATCATGGCCTTTGTACAAAAAAATGGTGGCGAAAATGGCCAAAGTCATTCCAAATGCCGCTACAAGGTTTCCTTTGCGTGCAGTGTCGGGATGTGACAACATTTTGAGCCCCATTATAAAAGTAACCGAACCAATAAGATAACTGAGTGGAAGAATAATATTTTCCATATTTTAAAAAGAATTTCTTGAAAATGATTAGTTTGAAAAATGGGCTGAAATGTTCTTGTTTATTTTTTCTTTTTCTTCGAAAACATTTCCAACATCCGGTCGGTAACGACAAAGCCACCCACAACATTGAGCGTCCCTAAAATAACCGCCAAAAAACCTAAAGTAAGTGCCAAATAATCATCTGAAGGAGCCTGCCCCATTACAATAATCGCACCAATAATAACCACTCCGTGAATGGCATTGGCACCACTCATTAGTGGCGTGTGTAAGACTGAAGGCACTCTACCAATTACTTCAATGCCCAAGAAAATGGAGAGAATGACAATCGTAAGCAAACGATACGTTGCTGGGTCGGTAAAAAGGTTTTGAATAGCTTCCATCTTTATGAAAATTTATGTTGTTGTAAAAATATTTTTAAAGAAAATAAATGCAGCTTATCCCAAAGCAGCTACTCTCTCATTTACTATATTTCCATTGTGTACAATGCAAGTTCCTTTTACAATATCATCTTCGAAATTGAGGTTCATATTGCCCTCTGCATCGATAATTAATTTTAAAAAGTTGAGTACGTTTTTGGCATATAATTTACTGGCATCCGAAGGCATAGAAGCCGCCAATGCAGAGTTTCCGATAATGGATACTCCATGATGCAGCACCGTTTCTTTATCTTTTGTCAAATCGGTATTGCCACCCGTAGCCGAAGCCAAATCTATGATTACCGAACCAGGACGCATATCTTCCATCATTTCTTTAGTAATCAAAATGGGCGCTTTCATACCAGGAATTTGGGCAGTCGTAATAACGATGTCACTCTTGCGGATGTGCTCGTGTATTTTTGCTTTTTGCTTTGCCTGAAATTCTTCGGATTGCTGCACAGCATAACCTCCTGCTTTGGAGGCATCGGCGGCACCTTCTACTTCTATAAATTTTGCTCCCAAACTTCCGACCTCTTCTTTTACAGCTGGACGGGTATCAAACACCTCAACCACCGCGCCCAATCGACGGGCAGTGGCTATAGCTTGTAATCCCGCAACACCTGCCCCTAATATCATTACTTTGGCTGGGGGGATACTGCCCGCAGCAGTCATAAACATTGGAAAATAGCGACTGTATTGAAATGCAGCTAAAAGCACTGCTTTATAACCAGCAATATTTGCCTGCGAGCTCAGTACATCCATACTTTGCGCTCGCGTGGTACGAGGAATAGTATCCAAACTAAACACTGTTTGTTTTGCAGCAGCCAATTGCTTCATCAATCCAACATTGAACAAAGGTTGATAAACCCCCATTACAACTGTTGAAGATTGGGTAAAGGCTTCTACCAAAGTGGGATTAATGGCCAAAATCAAATCTGCGACCTGAGTGATTTCAGAAGAAGATTTTATTTCAGCGCCAGCATCGGAATACATTTTGTCGGCAAAAAAAGCAGAGTTTCCAGCGCCAGATTCAACCCAAACGCTCACTTTCATTTTTACCAATGCTTGAACAACTTCTGGCGTTAGCGAAACGCGAGTCTCGGGCGATTGTTCTTTTAAAACACCTATGATCATAATTGTATTGTGTTTCGAATAGGAATGATGAGAAGCCTAAGGTAATGCCAAAATTTGCTTCATCCAAATTTTAACGATATATAAAGTAAGATATTCTGAAACTGGTCAAAAAATCAATACATTTACCACTCAAAATTTTAGAAACGCGATCAACACAATGAAAAAAATTCTTTCAGCCTTATTATTTTGTTTTGCAATCAGCAACACCGCCAATGCCCAATACGACAATACCACTATTCAAGTAGGACAAAAAGCACCCGAATTAGCTTTTAACGACCCCAATGGCAAAAAACTAGTTCTTTCCGAAATCAATAAAGGGCGCGTTATCTTGTTGGACTTTTGGGCTTCGTGGTGCGGGCCTTGCCGCAGAGCCAATCCCGAGCTCGTGAAACTTTACAATGACTTTAAAAATAAAGCATTCAAGGGTGCTAAAAATGGCTTTACAGTGGTAAGTGTATCTTTAGACAAAGCCAAAGATGCCTGGACACAAGCTATCGCTGCAGACAATCTAAGTTGGCCCTACCACATGAGTGACCTCATGGCTTGGCAATCAAAAGCGGCCGAAATATACGGCGTACAATATGTGCCTCAGGCTTTTTTGATCGGAGCAGACGGCAAAATTTTGCACAAATTCCAATACGGTGAAGATCAGGCAGCGGTTTTGACTAAATATCTGAAATAATATTTTTTCAGATAGCGAGGATTTCTTACCTTCGCCACCTTATTTTAATAATCAGTATGGCAAAATCCATACTCTAAACAATTTTTTAAGCAATGAAAAAAGGAATTCACCCAGAAAATTATCGTCTTGTAGTATTTAAAGATATGTCAAACGAAACTTCTTTCTTGACGCGCTCTACAGCAGCTAGCAAAGAAACTATCGTTTGGGAAGATGGTAACGAATATCCAGTAATCAAAGTGGAGATTTCAAACACTTCTCACCCTTTCTACACGGGTAAATCTATGTTTGTTGATACTGCAGGTCGTATCGAAAAATTCAAAAGTCGTTACGCGAAAAAAGCTTAATTACCTTTACTCATATTTTTATCAAACTAAAATCCCGACATTCGTTGGGATTTTTTTTATCAAAACAAATGAATTACATCTTACTGGACACAGAAGTACGCTATCACTTGCTACCCTTCACGCATACGCGCCCTGTAGCTGACATTCGCTGTGGGATAATGACCATGCGCGAACGTTGGGAATTGTTTTTAAACAGCAAAACAAGCAGTTTAACAGTTCCCTATTTACAAGAGGTCTTCCCTTGCCAAGAAGCTGAAAATCGCATGTTGATTAACGGAAGTCTTTTTGCCAACGCACAGCTAACCCAAGCCATACAACAATTAAAACCCAATGAGCAACTGAGGCAAGGCAATGTCTTTATTGCCGCCAATATTGCACCATCTGCCGAGCTGAGTTGGGATCATTGGGCACAATTAACCGACACTTTTAAAGTCATCTCTTTTGAGGAACCCATTTTTGGCCTGAATCGCATTTGGGATATTTTCACTCAAAATGAGCGTGTCATTAACGAAGATTTTAAGACCTTAACCGTGGGTAAAAAATCAATGCCGATTCCGGCATACGTGACAGCAATTGCCCCGGAGCAAATCTTCGTAGCAGAAGGCGCAGTCGTGAATCCCTGCATCATCAACGCATCAAAAGGGCCCGTTTATATTGATGCGGGAGCCGAAATCATGGAAGGCTGTATGTTGCGAGGACCAATAGCCCTGGGCAAAAATGCAGTACTCAAAATGGGCGCAAAAATTTATGGCGCAACAACCATAGGCGAAGGATGCAAAGTAGGTGGCGAAGTGAGTAATACCGTATTTTTTGCCAACAGCAACAAAGGGCACGATGGTTTCTTGGGCAATGCCGTGATTGGTGAATGGTGCAACCTTGGGGCAGATACTAATTGTAGTAATCTCAAAAACAATTACGACTTGGTAAAAGTATGGGATGAGTACGAAAACAAACTAGTCAATACCGGAATGCAATTCTGCGGACTGATGATGGGCGACCATTCGAAGAGCGGAATCAATACCATGTTTAACACGGGCACCGTAGTGGGGGTGAGCTGTAATGTTTTTGGCAGCAATTTTCCCGATAAATTTATACCTTCCTTTAGCTGGGGTGCAGCCGGAGAAACGGAAGTGTATGCTTTTGACAAAGCAATGGAAACAGCCAGCAGAATGATGGAACGACGTGGCATAAAATTAAAAGACGCTGAAATAAAAATGTATCAGCATATTTTTGACCACAAATAATTTTGAGATTCAATTAAAATATTCCTTACAAAAAACAACAAATAACATGCGCAAAAAAATAGTTGCCGGAAACTGGAAAATGAACCTTAACCTAGAAGAAGGAAATAAACTAATAGCAGCAATTCTGAGCAAATTACCGGCTCTGGACGAGCAGCATCAAGTTGTGATTGCCCCACCCTTTATTCATATAGCACAGGCTATTCAACAAACTAAAGGCAGTGCGTACATTTCTGTTGCCGCACAGACTTGCCATCACGAAAAATCGGGCGCATTTACTGGCGAAGTTTCTGCTCCAATGCTCGCTAATGCTGGTGTGCAATATGTAATCATCGGTCACTCGGAGCGTAGAGCCTACAACCACGAAGACAATGCGCTACTAGCCGCCAAAACAAATGCTGCATTAGCCAATGGTCTTCGAGTTATTTTTTGCTGCGGAGAATCGCTAGAAATAAGAGATGCAGGAACTCAAAACGAATTTGTGGGCAATCAACTCAAAGAAAGCTTATTTCATTTAGATGCTGCGGCAATGAGCAATATCGTTATCGCCTACGAACCCATCTGGGCGATAGGTACAGGCCGCACAGCAAGTGCAGAGCAAGCGCAAGAAATGCACCAACATATTCGTCAGGTGTTACAAGCACAATTTGGTGCTGATGTAGCTAACAACACAAGTATTCTTTACGGAGGTAGCTGCAAGGCGTCAAATGCGGTAGAATTATTTGCCGGCAATGATGTAGATGGCGGATTGATAGGTGGGGCTGCATTAATCGCAGACGACTTTTTGGGTATTATTAACGCCATGATTTCGGCCTAAAAAAAAATTTTAAAAAAAATTTGGTAGAAATAAATTCCTGTCTATCTTTGCACTCCGAAACAGGAAATGCCGTGTTGGTCAATCGGTTAAGACGCCTCCCTTTCACGGAGGAATGACGGGTTCGACTCCCGTACATGGTACCCCAAAAAAGCTACTCAAAAGAGTAGCTTTTTTTATGCCTTTTACTTCGCAGCAACTTGTGGTATTGTAGGATGAAAAACCACCTGCTTTTCATTGGTTTGATTCAATCACAATCCTTTCCCGCTGCACATTTCCAGCTTCGTCTTTCAATTCGAGGATATATGAACCACCAGGAATTTTTAGTTTTAATACAGCTTCTTTATTGTAGAAGTTTAATTGCTCCTCATCGGGATTACGAACAAAATTTACTTGTGCCACGCATGTAAGCGTAGTACAAGTAAACAATATGACTATTAGGTATTTCAATACCTCTAAAATAATGATAAATCGCACGTTTGCGCATTTATCGCTTGTTATTGAGCAAACATAAACCTCAACGTAAGGCCACCACTGCTGGTGGTAATGGGGAATGAATTGGAAATGTAAGGTATGGTTTGGCTGCGGTTGTAGAAAAATCTAAGTGTTAAACTTTGGCTTACCAAATAATCTATTGTTGGAGAAACGGTAAGCACTTTCTGTCCGCGGCTCACAATATCCTGCAGGTTGGCGATATAAGTATTGGTCGTTTTATCATCGCGCAATCCCACGTCTACCTTTACATTGAGGTCGTTTTTGAGTACTCTTGTACCACCAATTGCAAAAGGCAATTTCAATCCTTTGACTCTATAACCCAAACCAAACACAAATTCCTGACTTTTGGTTTCACTCACTTGATAGTCGATCAGACTAAGGCTCACTACCCTATTTCTTCTGATTTCAAACTTGGTAGTTAAGTTGTTTTTCATAGCAATATCTACCGAAAAAAGCGGGTTGAGCTGATCGCTAATGGTGATATTGGGCACCTGAAAATACGGAATATAATTCCCAGATAAGGAGTCAATAAAAGAAGGGAAACCAACACCCAATAAATCTCTGTGGGTCAAGGCCGAATTAAAACTATTCATGGCTAAAGTACCCGTGTAAGTGCTCGTGATGACAATGTTGTTGAAGATTTTTTTGAACAAAGGCAATTTGCTAAGGCCATTGTAATTGATACGCCAATTGGGTCGGGGCAAAATAAACCTAAATGGATTACTGTTTAATTTTTCTCTTTCACCATAGTCTAGCAAAGCCATGCTGCTAGCCGACTGTCCGGAGTATGCAGCGATAAAGGCAGGAATCAATACCTCTTGCGAATAGCCGGTATATCCTTTGGCGTATTGTCCATCGTTAGGGTCGCGCGCGCCATTGGTGTAAGGATTATTCTTACCCAAACGATCGGAAATGGTGCTGCGGTTATTGATAAACTGTGCAAATGTACCTGAGGTGGCCGAAGATGGCTTGAAGAAGGTATTTAATGAATTATAGCTTTGGGTAAAAGTACCTGTCTGAAATTGATTGAGGTGTTTAAAATCGGGAGTAGCACCATAGCTCGTGTCTTTAAACAATTCGGTATGGGTTTTGTTGAAAGTACGGTTGAGGGAAAGGTCTATCCTCAAATCGGCAATTGGCTCAACTTGTGCGGTAAGATTAACGGTTTGGCTATAAGACTGTGAAAATTGGGCATTGAATAATGTATCACGACTGAGCAATCCACTTCTGCCTTTTTCATCAAGCCAAGGCAGGTTGGGTTGATAACCAAAGGCAAAGGGCAAGCCTGGTTCGCCAACACTGCTGACACCCAATTGTCGGGTAGAATCTAAAAAACCTGGTAAGGTGGTTCCGCCGCTTTCAGTGTAATTAATGGTGGCACGTTTCACCATTGTCAACATTTTCCCTCCAAAACGTTCTCCGCCAGAAATGGAAGGAGTGCTATTTCTGCGGGCCAACCTTGCGGCTTGTTTTTCCTTTTTACGTTTCAATTTCTCTGCTTTGATTCGGGCAGCCAGTTCTTCTTTTTGTACTTTCTTTACTGAGTCTATTTGGCTGTCGGTAAATCCGGTCAGGTCAATAGTTTTAACTTGTAGTTTTTCTGGCTTAGTTTTTTTTGACTTTGGTGTTTTGTTCTCTTCTTTGGGTTTTTCGGTGGCAAGTTGGTCAAAACTTTTGCCTTCATTTCCAGCAACTATTTTATCCTTTGGCCCTGCATTGATCATCTCGGCACTATTTGCTCTCATATCTGCGCCATTTACTAAGGCTCCCATTTTCCCTTTGGCAAAGTTTGGTGGTTGATTTACTGCGCGTAACCATCTATTTTTATTATAGAGTTGGGCAAAATTGAGTTCCCCATTAATTTGTTTTTGTTGGGTATTGGCGATGACATTTCCAAGATTTCGGGCCAATCGTGATGCCGCTGTCCACGTATACGTGGCACCATAGGTAAGCTTCAAACTTGTCCAATCGGTGATGGGTAATTTAGAAAGCGGCACCGTATAACTGGCATTAAGGGCTTGCGAAAATTGTGTATTTCGGCCCAGGCTAGTAATTGCTTGACGGAGGGAATCTTTTTTTGCTGCGTTATCAATTCTTCCGTAAGGCTCATCAATTCGAGAGCGATTGGTAGCATTATAGTCAAAAGATAATGAACGGGTTAAATCCCAACGCATATTGTAGGTGCGTGTCCAGATAAAGTTCTTAAAATAAGTAGGGGCAATTTTATAATTACCATCTCCCACTACCCTTACCTGAGTTTCGTTCATTACCCGGTTCATATCATTGCGGAAGGTAACATTAGAAGGGCGTAGATTGATATTAATATCTTTGACCAGCGACAGCCATTTAGATTTTGATTTGATTAATTTTTTAAAAGGCTCTATTGGTTTTCCCTTGAAAGAATGCGTATATCCAATACCAAAATTTTGAGTAGTGAATTCATCGCTTTCAATCATTGCATTTCTCTTAAACTGCTTGTTGTAAGAGTAACTGAAATCGAAGTTTTTGAGGCTATAAAATTTAGATTTGGTATTTTTAGCAGAACCCATAATACGGGCATTAGCGATATTAAAACTGCTAATAGAAGTAAAATCTTGTGCCGCCTTACGCAACGAATCACGCCTACCCGCATTTGACGTTGCAGACAATAGGTCATCCATTTTTTGGTCTAGGTCGTAAGGGTTGTATTTGGGGCTGCTTACATTTTCAGAATATCCAACAAAGAAGGGCAATTGTACTCCCCAATCTTTGGGCATCAATTTACCGACATTGAGGTTGGAGGAGACATCATAAGTGTACAGGCTATTTTGCGAGCGCTGATTAATTTTTTGGTCGATACTACCATAACCTGCAGTATGCGCCATTCCACTCATCCGTACACTTCCCAAATCGGCCATTTGTAGGTTTACTTTACCCGCGGCGGCATAGGCTGTTCTGTCGCTTAAGCCACTGACACGGAGTTCATCAAACCATACTTCACCACATTTTGGTAATCCGTCATCATTGGGTCGACTATTATCTTTTTTGGGGTTAATAATACCCAACATTACATTTTTGGCTTCGCCAATATTTGGTTGCCCCACTACTACGATGGTACTACCATTGGCCAATGTTTCTTGATATGGAACAAATACGGGCAGATTTTTATCGTTTCTTCTTGTTTTTATACTCACCAAATCATTGAGCACAAGATCCAATTCATTCGACTTTGGCCAAATATCTCCTTGGCTAGTAGCACCAGCTAAAGTAACTTTTAGGGGAAGGCGATATTCGTAATAGTTATTTGTAAAATCACTACCAATACGCATGAACATCTCCATATCGCCATTTTGCAAAGACGATTGACCAACTTGAGCCTCGGCATGGACAAACAATCGCAATCTATCAAACTGACGAAGATCAATTCCTCCAACAGATTTAAAGACACCGCGGGCATCGCCATCTTTTAAATTACATACTTGCAATGCAATGGACTGTTCGTTTTGCTGAATGGTTTGCCCATTACTTACGGCTTGCTGCTGACGCTGTACACCTGGAGGAATCACATAAGGGATAGGCGTTCTTTTGCTATTTTCTTCAACACTGACAGACAATAAATTAAAAGAGGTGCTGGAATTGTCAATAGGGATGTTCTCTCCCGGACTGAGTAAAGAATATAGGTAACGGCGCCAAGTATTACGACCCAATTGCAAACGTGCAAAACGAAGAGTAGTACTATCCTCGAAACCCGTCAAGAACATACGCATAAAACGAATAGAGCGAAAATCGTTTATGTTCCCCACTTTATTCTGAAATTCGGTAATGGGTATTTTAAATTGGTACCAAGTTTCGGGTTCTTTAGAGCCATCTGGCAAAGTGACACTTGGATTATCATATTTGTTGGTAATAAAATTACTACCCACTTGCATATTGGGGCTGAGGTCTATTCGGTATTGGTAATAATTTTCTGCTTCATTCAGAGTATTATCGCGGTTTAAATCTTCCGACTCTGGCACAGTAGTGGCAGCAGAAGAAAAAGCAGAATTGGCGTCAGTAATTGGCGAATTACCCTGCATGTTGTTATAACGCTTGTAGCGCTGCAATACAGGTGCCTCGTCTAATCCATTACCTCTAAAAAATTGATAATCGTCATTGGAAGGGTCAGCAGATAACCTCAGATATTCTTGAGAATTAACCCCAATTCTAGCCCCCAATTCATTCAAAAACCATTGAAATTTTTCAGTCTCTTCCGTATTGTCCAATAAATCAAAACCTACATCTTGTGTGGCACGCGCTGTTGGTTCATTATCAAAAGCTCTTGTAATCTGCATATTAAAACTCGGTACATAACCCCATCTTGTTGGCACTAATTGCTTTGTGTTTTTGGGATTGGTAATACCGTTTTCAAAACCCATACTATGATCTTTCAATACATCTTCGGAAATGTCTCCGAGGTTGATGTATAAGGAACCTCCTGGCGATGTAGAACGCTGATTGATAAAAGGATCCATCATCCAAATTTCAATAAACTCTACATTCGATTGTTCAAAATCCGTATTATCGATATAACGTGTAATCCCACCCCAACGCTGTTTGGGATTAAGCAATCTGCCCGTGGCGGGGTCAATATTTCTGGTATCGTAATTGTACGGACCTCTTTCTTGCGGATAAAAGGATAAGTCTAATGTTGAAATGGCATTTTGAAGTGTATTTAAAGAAGTTTGTGGAAAAATCTCTTGCAGCTGAACCAATCGAATGTAATGTTGGTTGATATCATTTTTCACATAATTCGGCACGCCACCACTCAATGGGTCAATCAAAGTGGGCTCTATCATATACCAAGCTAATTTTGCTCGGTTGTAACCGTAAGCTAAAGTATCAAGTGTAGCTTCTGGAAACAAAATCGAACCATCTTTGCCACGCGCATTAGCAGGCGTTGCAGCAATATTCCAACCCTGAATCGGGAATTTCAAATCGAAAGAGCTACGTGTACCTTCAAAATCGTCAATGTACACGGTACCTCCGGGGTCCACACCATCAATCACTTTGGAGTGACCAGGGAAAAGACCAGCTACCTCGCCCGAGGCCGTGATAATAGAACTTGCCGTTGTTGAATAAATAGGCAATTTATCCAAGGCTCTTGTCAACAAAGGAAACTCAGACTGATAGCTTGCGTCTAAACCTACATTCGTATTTTTAATAGGATCTTCACCAACATTCGTTTTTTGGGTAAAAGGTCTTTCGGTAAGGCGCATGTAAGTACCACCAAAAGTAAGTTTCTCATTCAGAATATAATCCAATCGAGAACCCATAAAATTTTGCTGAAGAAACCCAAAAGTTGCGTTATCCTCATATTGTACATTGATAGGGATACCTGAATTCAAAATACCTGAATTCAAGATTTTGAGCCTACCCAAACCATAATCAATTTGATAGTCCATGTTCTCAGTCAGCCTTTGACCGCCGGCAGTTACCTGAACTGAACCTTGTGGAATATTAAACCCACCCAACGAAATCTCGCTTGAGCTGGCGGATTTGTAGGTTCCGCGCATGATATAGCGGTTGTTTTGTTGAGATTGTAGGGCAACCGTTTTGGTAGAATCATACAATATTTGGTAAGGATATTTTCTCTGCAAAACAGGGTCGTTACCAATAGCGGGTAATAAATCCTTGCCGAAAGGCTCTAAGACAGGAAAAATGATTTTCCCTTGTTGCGTATTAATCGTAATTCCTTCTACAAAATCAAAAACTCCATCTGGCGCAGGGTCATTTTGTTGATTCAGACGATCAAGATTTAGGACAGTAATTAAAGGAATACCCGCGGACTTGCCTTCGGGTAAATATCTTTTCTCTCCTCCTCCTGGATCTTGGTAAAGTATATTTAAACGGAAATTTTCTCGAGACAAACCATAACCACCCAAAACGTACACATTCTTCATCATCAAATCCCAAACAGGTAATTGAGGACGAGCAGAAGTTCCTTTAAGGAGTTTTAAATACACTACTCTTTGGTTGGTAGTATCGGGTGGCAAATCCTCAGAAAACTCCCCTACTTGATACACTCGGCCATTATAGGTGTAACGAAAAGCAACACCAATCACATCATCGGGATTTGCCTGCGTATTGATAGAGATATAACCTAGCTGAGGATTAAAGGTATATTCGGTTGGCGCCAATTTTCTACCAGTCGTAAATTCAAAATCCAAACCTTGCCTCAAACCCAATGCCGACATAGAAGTAATGGCACCGCTCTGTTGGCGCGCATTCGGATATTGTTGCAAACGACTATACAAATCATTAGCCGAATTATCGGGTAAATTTAGCGGTACGCTACCAGGTATGAAATTTTTATTATACGGATTACTTTCTCCCAAATCCATAAAGGCCAGCATACTTCTAACACCCGTAACGGCACCGGTTCGGTTGGTGACCCAGACTTCAATTTTATTGATGGTCACCAATGAGTTGAGTACGGGAAAAGTTTGGAGCGTTCTGTTGTAATTATCATGAAAATATTGGGCCAATAAGAAATTCTTGTTTTCCTCGTAGCCATCTGCTTTGATGGTAAACTGCTGTGTTTGTGCACCACCCTGCACGGTAAGGCTGTTTTGCTTAGATTTTTGTTGAGACAAAACGGTGGTCACCCATAGTCTGCCAAATTGCAACTGGGTTTTTAATCCAAACAAAGATTGACGACCACTGAGTAAGGTACTTTTAAGAGGGAAACTGACATTACCTGCCTCTATCTTTTTAATGATTTCGTCTTCTTTACCCGTATACTCTACCCGCTGCATATTTTGAAAATCAAAAGTAGCTTTGGTGTTGTTGCTGATATTCAACTTCATCTTATCGCCGATGGTGGCAATAAGGTTGATATTCATTTGTAAGTCGAAATTGAAGACACCATATTTTTGTTGACGTTGGGTCAATGCCGGATTTTTTATGTTTTGCCAATTTCCACCGACCGTTACATCCACATTACCTTGCGGACGAACTTGAATGCCTGTACCACCAAAAATCCGGTCAAACAAGCCTTCTTTGTACATTACCGGCAACTCTGGCTTTTTATTAAACATCGTCAGGGCATCCATTCTGCGGCGCCAATAACTTTTCTCGTCTTGATCAGCTCTGTATTTGAGATATTCTTCTTGCGTAAGATAGGTAGGCGTACGAACATAATCGTTTCCTACCTTTTCCATAATGTAGTATTTGTTTTCCTTGGGGTCGTATTCTATCTTTTTAGAATAATTGGAAGGGTCTTGCAAATCCATTCCCGTCGATTTACCATCAGAATTGAGATTTTCACTGTGATCATAAATCGGAAATTTGAGTGAGTCAGTACTGGATTTTGTAGTAGCTGACTGTCCAAAACTGTTGACACCTAAGTATGGTAACGCATACACCGCCAATAATAGGGCAAGTGACTTAATCAAAATACTTTTATTCAATTTCTGCTTCTTCAACGTTCTCTTTTGGATAGATGGGCACTATGTTTACTTATAAATTTCGCAATGCCTGTTTTACTAATTCTTCCACGGGCATTTCGCTAGGGTTATTGATCTTCTTCAGCGCAGCCTCGGCAGCACCTTTGTTGATACCTAAATTTACTAGTGCTATTAACGCATCATTAGCTTTTGTATTGTGTATTCCGTTAGAATTATTAGCGCTCAACACCATACCCTTTCCACCAATTTTACCCTTTAATTCCAAAACAATTCTTTGTGCCGTTTTACTTCCAATTCCTTTTACCCTTTCGAGCACAGCGGTATCTTCCATCACAACAGCTTTTTCCAATTCGGCAGGACTTAACGACGAAAGGATAATTCTGGCAGTTCCAGCCCCTACACCATTGATGCTCAACAGTTGTCGAAAAGTAATTCTTTCTTGTTCATCGGCAAAACCATAGAGTACCCAAGCATCTTCACTCACTTTGACATGCGTATATAACCTACATTGCTCAAGATGCTGGATAAAATCGTAGGTACGTAAAGTAATATTTATTTCATAACCAACACCATTTACGTCTAGGTATATTAGTGAGGGAGATTTATGAGTGATTGTACCTTGTAGATAGGCGTACATCTTTAATTTTTTAATTTTTGGGAGGTGCAAATTACAAATAGCATTGGATTTCTACAATTAAAAAAAGCGACGTGTAACCATACGCCGCTTCTTTGAGTGTAGTTAATTTGTTACTCCCACCAAGGAATAGCACGAGATTTGAATTTGTAGAAAATAGTAAGCGAAAGCGTTGAATAAGAATCAGGCCCAGCATTATTACCTCTTTTTTGTCCGGGGGCGTGTACTTTTGATCCGTCTAACTCCCAAGATTTATCGGACATTGCTGTAGCGATATATGCTTGTTCTTTAGTGAGACCATTTTTTTCGTATAAAGTGGGGTCGATGTAGTTTGCACTAACACCATCCAAATAATCTGTCATACAATAGCGGTAAACATATTCAATACCAAGTGCCATTTTGGGGCTCAAATCCCATTTCCCCCCGATACCTAAAGGAACTGCGATTTGCCATTTAGAGTATGCTGCGGGCATACCTGGAGCATCAAATCCATCACCTTCGATATGAAGATCGTAAAGATTAATCCATTGACCATTAGAGGCACCTGCACCATTTTTATTGATGTAGCGGCCTTTCGATACAAAATGATAGCCTGTAATACCCATCAAAAGATATGGTTGAAAGTGCATTAGAGCCATTCTGCTGCGTGGACTAAAACGTAAGGGATTGATTTCGAACATAAAATTTCCTTCCCAAATATTAACACGAACGTCTAAATTTCTTTGGTAGCGCTGAACAGAATCGCTTTCATACGTTTTTGCTTTTTTAGCCAAATCTGCATTCATATTGTCTCCAGCCGATAGCATACCGTAATTGATTCCGGCACGCAGTACAAAAGAAGGATGTAGTGTATGACGCACATAAAGACCTCCGAAGGGCCGCATGTGTTTGCTGTAGTTGCTGTTCGTGTAATGGTCAAGCATTTTATTGGTTCCAATGTCTCCCCACAAATCGCTATTTCCAAGTGTCATACCCAAAGACCAACCTTTGCGTTCGATGTAATCTTTATCGGGTTGCGCTTTCGCAGTTTTCGTCATCCCTAATAAAAGGACGGTAGAAAAAATAGAGTAAATAATTTTGTTCCGCATGTTGGATACTAAATTTGGCTACAAGATATAAACTTTTGGTTTTTATTAAAGGTTTTGCTCAAGAAAATTCGAAAAAAAATCACTAATGACTATTTTCCTTTGAAATTTGCTTTCCTTTTTTCAAGAAATGCACTCACGCCTTCTTTCATATCTTCTGTTTCAAAACAAGCACCAAACTCAAGTATTTCATTCTTAAATCCATTTTCATCTCCTTTTGCCGCCTGATTTACAAGCATTATAGACTTTGCAATTGCAAGAGGTGCCTTTGAGTTGATTTTATGCAAAATTTTCTTTGTCTCGTCTAATAAATTTGCTAATGGATAAACGTGGTTGACTAATCCTAAATTCTTTGCCTCTTCTGCACCAATCATGTCACCTGTTAAAATCAGTTCCATGGCTTTGCTTTTGCCTATAAGTTGCGTGAGTCTTTGAGTACCACCATAACCAGGGATTAAGCCAAGATTGACTTCTGGCTGACCGAATTTTGCATTATCACTAGCAATTCGAAAATGACAACTCATGACTAATTCACAGCCACCACCAAGTGCAAAACCATTGACAGCTGCCACAATTGGCTTGGGAGAATTCTCGATTTTACTAAACACCTTGTCTTGACCTCTTTGACCTAGAGCGCTTCCTTCAGAAGCATTTAACCCTGTGAACTCTGTTATATCAGCTCCAGCAACAAAAGCTTTTTCTCCAGCACCTGTCAGGATAATAGATTTTACCTCATTATTAGCAATGGCATCATCCAACGTATTACTCAAGTCAAGAATGACGTCCTTGTTGAGTGCATTCATTTTTTCGGGTCTGTTGATAGTAATGGTAAGTATCCCTTCTAATAATTCAGTGAGTAAAGTCATTTGAGAATTTGATTGAAAAAAGTGATTAAAGAGATGCGAATTTAACGCGACAAAACGAGAAATTAAAGTTTTGTTATTCAAAACAAAAGATCATCAAACCCATCAGGCTTTACCTAAAGTGCTTTTCTAAAAATCTATCTAAAATCTTAACCATATTAAATAAGATAAAGTCAAATTCAAGTTGGGTTAAAAAGTCACGAAAATGGAAGCAACTGCCTACCCAATCTCAAGGAAAATGAAATGTGAGGAACCAACTGAAAATTTGGAATAAAAAACATCATTATGCCCAAATTTCTCAACAAAAAAATAGAGTTGTTTTTATTTAACAACTTCACAAAAACTAAATTATAAGTACTTTATATATCTTAAAATTAAACCTTAAATAAATCTTATATCAAATGCAATTTGTGGCATGATTTTAGATACGTTTAAATGGATCGATGAAAGTACTATTAAAAACATTTAGTTTATCTTTTTTCATGTTGTTAATAACAGCTTGGAGGAGCACTGCTTTCAGCGACGATGACATCAATGCCGTCGTCAATACCTTCAAAACCTCCATGCATAGCCGTAATGCTCAAGAAATGTCAGAATTGTTTGACAACACTATTGAGCTCACCTACAGCAACACCCACAGCACCTACTCTCGTGGCCATGCAATGATGATTTTGAATAACTTTTATACTAAAAACCAGCCCACTTCCTTTAGTATAGACTATACGGGCATCACAACAAATAAAGATGCCCATTATGTAATTGGCACAGCTTCTACCCAAAACGGCAGATTTAGAGTTTACCTCTATATCAAAAATAAAGGAGGCAAATTTGTTATTCAAGAAATGAAAATTGACAAATAGATCTAGCATTGTTAAAATGTTTTTTTGATTTTTTTGGACAATTACTTTTGAAAATTGCTTTTCAATATTAACTTTGATGCATCTGCGAATTTTGCACCGAAATCTTTGTACACATTTTTATGAAAAAAAACACGCTTTCTTTGTTTCTATTATCTATAGCATTTGTGGGCACCATTTTAGCCACCGAATCTTGCAATAAAGGAACTACAAACACTACCGAAAAAAAAGTATCGCTTGTACACGCCAATATGAATGTTGACATTTCAATACTTCCGAGTAATGGAGATTACGATAGCATCACTTCTTTTTACTACAAAATGAATATGGATAGCTTTGTTAAAAGCTACAATAGCGATTTTGACACTAGCAGTATTCGCTCTGTCAAATTAAATTCTTGTGTCATCACCATCAAAGATGCAGACACAATGAATAATTTCAGCAACTTTCACACTACAAATATCGGACTCACCTCAGGTACTAACAGAAATCTTTACCGTATTGCTGCATTTACCGATATCGTAGACACTAATGCTTATTTTGTCAATATACCAAAATCTTACAATCCCAATTTAGCTGTATATTATAAATCAGACAGCGTTCGCTACCGCTTTTATGGCAACTTGAGACGCCCTACTACTAAGGAAATAAATGCCACAGCAAATATCACTTTGGATATTACATTATCGAAATAAACAAAATGAGGCTAGTTAAAAAATCGATTTTTAACTAGCCTGCCATTCTTCAGATAATACTTCTAAAGCATCCAGATTTTGGGTCAATTCTGCTACTCTGGCTATAACACGCTCTACCAGTGCATCTGGACAAGATGCACCCGAAGTAATCATTACTTTTAGTTTGTCCTTATGTGGCATAAAATCGGCCGTCATCTCTTCGGTATGATGGCGCCAATCATAGTGCGAAACCAACTTATCGTTAATCAGACAATGCTCATCCTTAATGTAATAGGTAGGTAATTGCTCTTCGCAAAGCTCTACTAAATGAGATGTATTGGAACTGTTGTAACCTCCTATCACTAAGGCAAAATCAGCTTGCTTCTGCAGCATTCCCTGCACAGCGCTCTGATTATCATTAGTGGCATAACACAGCGTGTCCCGGGTTTCGGCAAAACGTTCGGTCTCTTTCCCTAATTCATCGCTATAGTGTGAAAGTATTGTTTGTTTGAGATAATCGGCAATCGCTTGGGTTTCGCTGGCCAGCATTGTTGTTTGATTCACTACACCAATACGCTGCAAATCTTTGGTGACATCAAAACCATCAGAAAATTGTCCCTTAAATTGCTGATAAAATTGCTCAGGGGATTTCTTACCTGTAATATATTGGGCCAATTCTTCAGCTTCTTTCATATCCTTTACAACAACCGTAGGTGTATGGACATTGCTATGCGAAAAAGTAGCCCTCGTCTCTTCGTGTTTGGGTTTACCATGCACCACTATGGTATAACCATCCTTTCCTATTTTTTCGGCACGGTTCCATACTTTTTCTACAAAAGGACAAGTGGTTTCATAAGTGGTGGGCTCTATTCCTTTCTGACGCAGCAATGCTTCCATCTCAACTGTGGTACCAAATGCAGGAATAATGACAATATCTTCTGAACTCAAATCATCCCAACTCATCAACATTTTACCGGAAGTGTCCATGATAAACTTAACTCCACGTGCTACCAAATCGGCATTTACATTGGGGTTATGGATCATTTCGCTGAGTAAAAAAATACGCTTTCCGGGATTTTCATCAATAGCTCTGAAGGCAATTTCAATAGCATTCTCTACCCCATAACAAAAACCAAAATGGCGCGCCAATATTACTTCTAGCGAGCCAATTTGTAAATGTGTAGGACTAAAATCTTTCTTTAATTTATCATCGGCCTTTCGCTTTTGCTTAATGGCATTAACCAAAGGACTGCGGTAATGAACGGGAACATTAAATGATTTCATTGCAAATATTTGATGCGAAACTTAGATTACAAATGTACATTACAAGCTCGACCACCAAATACTTTTATCTGCAAATTTTCCCCAATTTTTCATGCTTCCGCGGATGGTTTTTTCCATTTCCACCAAAGTCGTTTTCTTTCCCTTTTCTGGGACAGTCAAGTCGGTAGGGCCTACGGTCTGCAAGACCACGCTTTGTGCTATCCAGGTCGTATACAAGCGTGGTATCGCCAATTCCATTATCATACCGGGCAAACCTGCAAACATTTCGGGCCCTCCGCTTACGGGTATCTTATCGGTATAAAAAGCAACCACAACAACACTATCATTGATACGCGTAGTGGCCTTGCGACAACTAAAACCTGCTATTGTGCGTACTTCTTCTAAAATTTTCCAGGTGCATTTGCGGATACTGTCATCAATCAAAAAATTTTGTTCATACACCTTTTTAGAGGCAATGGTTTTTTGATTTGTAAAGTCATTCCACACCTGCGTTTCTGTGCCAGGCAATCCACCCATCATGGACATCATTGGCAATTCTTCTTGTTTTACGGGGCTATATTTACTTTGCTTCGAATTAAAATACAAGGTAAACACACGTGTGTCAAACTTGGGAAGCTTGGCCATAAAGGCTTCCATATAACTATTATTTTCTCCACCCATATCATCAAATTGGCGGTGAATATTCATTTTACGCTGATACTCTATTTTGCCGGCCAATACTACCTGAGCACTTGCCAAATTGGGCAAACAAAAAGAAAGCAGTATGATTAAAAATTTGATTTTCATATGGTATGTCTTTATCGTTTTTTATTGAAATTTCTATTTGGTAATTTCCATGATTTGGTTTTCATCAGATTTGGCATCTGCCTTCGGCGAATGGGTGAAATTCCAAACTACCGACAATAAACCGTAACGACGGATGGTATTGTAACTCTGCTGTGTTACGGCATTTCCAAAGCCTGTCTGACTAAAGCCAAGATTTTGGTTGAATATGTCATAAACAGATAAGCGTACTTCAATCTCATCCTTTTTTGTGAATTTTTTGGACACGAAAGCATTAACCAAAAACACGTTGTTATTTCGGTCAAATGTGGCTGTGCGCTGGCGAATATTCCAGCTCAAATCGGTACCCACCTGGAATTTTTTGGGTAAATAATACAAGATATTGACGTCCTGATTAGTACTCCAAAATGCAGTGGTAACATTGCTCAGGCTACTTTTGTTGAGGTTGTAAGACACTCCGGGGTCATAACTAATTTCTACTTTTTTCTCTTTATCATAACTGATTCTAAAACCAAGGCTGTAACTATTATTGTCATTGATATTTTTCAAACCATTGACAAAATTGTTGTTTCGGCTCTGAAATACCGAAGCATTAAAACCGAGATTAAGGTCATATTTGGCAATTCTATAACCTGACCCAAAATACAGATTACCGCTATAATTACCATCAACATTAATGTATTGATAGGTACGAATACCCGAGGCCTGAACTGTTTCTGAGCGGCTAATATCGTTGGCTACAGACATTACACTACCTCCTGCATAATAGTAAGTTCCTTGAAGAACCTTGTAGCTATTAAAATTAAACGAAAGCCTATTGTCGAATTCCTGAGTCAGATTGGGGTTGCCCACAGAAATATTCAAGGGGTCAGTATTTTGGCGAACGGGCTGTAATTGCTCGATGGTGGGTTGCTGTGTATTGCCTCGGTAATTAACAGTCAAATTACTTTGCTTGTTGAACTTATAAGTAAATGCTGCCGATGGGAAAAAATTATTAAAGCTTCGATCTTTATTGGTGCCAAATAAATTATCCTTTTGTTGGAACAGGGTATTGGCCATTGCAGCACCAAAAGAAAAATTCAATTTCTCGTAAACCCAGCGCACACTTGCTCCACCGCGATGCGTATTCACATCAAAATCATAGTCGGTGCTAAAAAGGGTATCTAAAGCTGTGTAATTATTTGCTGCATCTTTATTAAAAGATAATTGACGCGAAAAATTATTTTGATTATTGAAGCGATAAGTCAACTCCAAAAATCCTTTTTTAGAAATAGGCTCTGTGTAAGTGAAATTTGCGGCAGCAGAAGAAGTTTGCGACTCGGTTCTTTTCTTTTGGTCGATGCTCGTAGTGCTGTCTTTTACCCCTTCGGTAAAGAATGAATTACTGGCAAAAAGAAAACCGTCATTCTCATTACTATTTTGATTCAAATCAAACTGAACCAATAAATTTCTTCCTTTCTTTTTAAATCTCTTTTTCCAGATAGCAGATGCATTGACCATATCACTTTCGCCATCATTTGTTGTTTTGCGCAAGCTATTATTGATTACAGCGCCAGATGACCCACGCGAGTCAGTATTGACATTGCTGTTGTTTCTTTTGTAGGTTTTTGAGGCATTGGCCGTAAATTTCAAGGTCGACAAAGAATCGATTTTGAACTCATAAAGACCTGTGAGCCCGTGCCTATCGGAGGTAGAAAAAGTATTGCTTTTTTGGTCGTTGTAATATACAGAATCGGGCAGACTATATTGGGTCAGTACATTGTTTAGGGTTTCAATGTTCTGGCGATTGAAGCGATAATTGGCAGAAACGTGATGTTTGTCGGCATTCCATTTATTGGAATAATGTGCACCCGCTGTCCAAGCTTTGGGCAAACCTTCGCCCCGATATTGTCCACCCCAATTACCATCATCATCCGAAGTTGAAATAGTGTAACCATTTTCTTCGTCGTAAAAACGATTGCTGTTTCCGCCGCCAAATTTATCCGCGTCCTGATAAGACAAACCAACTTTGCCCGTATTGGCAGCAATTCCGTAAACAGAAAATTTTTGCTTGCCACGGAAATAATTAAACATTCCCTGATTTTCAAAAAAACCGTCATTGCCACCACCTAGTGCCACTTTGCCGAAATAACCTTTTTTGTATTTATCCTTTAATTGTAGATTGATGGTTTTAATGCGCTCTCCATCATCAATACCCGTAAATTCAGCATTCTCGCTTTTTTTATCAAATACCTGAACTTTATCAATTGTTTTGGCTTGTAAATTTTTATTCACCACAGCAGGATCATCACTAAAAAACTCTTCACCATCTACTAAAATTTTTTGAACTTTTTCGCCTTGTGCTGTCACTTGTCCATTCTTATCTACTTGTAAACCCGGCAACTTCTTCAGCAAAGATTCGACATTGGCATTGGCATCTACCTTGAAACTGTCGGCGATGTATTCTGTAGTGTCACCTTTTATAACAATGGAACCTCTCCTTTGCCTAATCACAAATTCACTCAACAATTTTTCGCGGGTGTACAAAACCAAATCTCCAAGTTTCAGTTCTAGTGCGCTTGTGGGCGTAATGACATCAGTATAATCTGCAAAACCGGGACAAGTTATCAGCACCAAATACTTTTGTTCTTCGGCTATTTTAAAATTGAAATTACCTTCTTTATCGCTTCGCGAAAACCCTAACAATACAGAATCTGATGCCCGCAAAACAGTGATGGTAGCGTATTCCAAGGTTTCATTATTAAAGGTGTCAATTACCTTTCCACTTATTGTCTTTTGGGCAAAAGATTGATGGATTACAAAAAAACACAAAAGTGCCAATAGTAGTATTTTTCTCATAGAGTGAATAAATCAGATTGCAATATTATGAATTCGACAAAGACAATACAGCCTTTATCGGGAGAAAAGAGGGGGATTTTCGGTAAAATAAAAACGCCTTACTTAAAATTCTGCTATTAACTTCAAATTAAACAAGCGAGCTGTTAGTCGATTGGGCACGGCATAAATCTTGTTGCTCGTTTGGTCTTGTACCCAATTGTACGAAAGCGTATTCTGTATGTTCAACAAATTAAATACCTCAAAGCTTGTCCAGATTGATTTCATATTTCTGAAAAAACTGTGCGCCGGCCTGTTGGGTTTTTGGCCATCTAGTAACAATGCAGAAAAACCAATATCTACTCTACGATAAGCCGGCATGCGTAGATTATCTCCTACCCTATTACCATCGGGCGGCCCAAAAGGCAAGCCCGTGCCGTACATAAAGTTGATATGAACTCTGAAATTTTTATTCTGAGGCAAATAGTCCTGAAAATACATGGCCAACATCATGCGCTGGTCGGTTGGACGGGGAATAAAATCAGAATAAACAGAAGCACTGTCTGAACCCGCAGCATTTTTGTAGCGCAGCAAGACCTGTTCTTCGGTTTTCATCAGGCCCAAACTAATCCATGAAGTGGCATCTTTAACCAAATCGGCATACAAACGAACTTCACCGCCATAGGCGTAGCCTTTACCATCATTACGACCATAATAGCGAATTTTAATGCCGTCATATTCATAAGGAACCAAATCCCAAAGGTCTTTATAATAAAACTCAGAAGTAACTTTAAAAGGGCTATTGGCTACTTTGAAATTATACTCTGCACCGCCCAACACATGAAAAGACTTTTGAGCCCTAACATCAATATTAGTAAATCCATTGAGATCGCGCAACTCGCGATAAAAAGCAGGCTGAGCATAATAGCCACTAGCCAATCGAAAGGTGATGTCTCGACTCCACTTGGGTCGGTAACCCAATTGAATCCTTGGGCTAATAATGGTTTCGTTATTGAGTGAATTATAAAAATAGCGCGAACCTATAGAGCCTGTAAATTTTGCAGAATCCTGAAAACGAAAATTATCCTGAATGAAACCAGAAATACGATAAGAAGAAAATTCATTCGAGGCTACAAATAGACGTTGCATGGTCAACGAATCACGACTAAAAGGCTGCGTAAAACCAGCCGAATCTCTGCGCTGATATTGGTGCAATTTATCTTGTATTTGCAAATTGGTTGCATCAACACCCCATTGTATAAAATGACCTGGCGCCGAATAAGAGCCACGATGAGCAAGGGTGTAAACATTTACTTTAAGGTAATTGCGGGCGTAATCCTGAATGATTCCTGTACCCAAATTATATTTGGTTTGTCCAAATGCCTCTTTGCCTAAATCTGTTTCCAACTCTCCTAACACATATTCCCCTGTAATATCGTAGGTTTCCTTTTCATTAGTTTGGAAAGCAGAAGCCAACAGCTTTAATTTTAATCTTTCATTAGGGCGAAAGCTAACAGAATAGCCACCAAATTTCGAGTCGAACTGATCAATTTCTCCGCCTTCGTAAAACATCCGAAGCTGATAGGCTTTATTGAGCACACCAAAGCTACTCGTCATTTCTTCGGGGATAAATGTAAAACGGTTGCGGGCATAATTGCCAATTACTTCCATTTCCCATTTGTCGTTGAATTTGTAATTCATCAAGCCCTGAAAATCGGTGAAGGAGGGATTATACACTCCTTTGGTGGGTTGTGCTTGTAGTAAATATTGGTTGCTTTTTTGGCGGACACCCACCAAAAAGGTAAGTTTTTCATTTTTGGATGCACCTTCGAGATGCATACTTGCACCCAATAAACTTGCCATTGCAGAGCCAGCAAAAGACTTTGGCTTTTTGTAGGTTACATCCAATACACTCGACATTTTGTCGCCGTATTTTGATTGAAATCCGCCAATAGAAAAATTTACTCCCTGAGCCAAATCGGCATTCACAAAACTCAATCCTTCTTGCTGTCCGCTACGTACCAAAAAAGGTCGGTAAATTTCAAAATCATTGACATAAACTAAGTTCTCGTCATAATTACCACCACGCACACTGTATTGGGAAGTAAGTTCATTAGTACTACCCACCAATGTTTTCAAAATTCCTTCAATACCCCCTATCGGGCCTGCAATTTGCTTTGCTTTGGTAGGGTCAATATACACCCCACCCGCTTCGCCTTTAGCACGGTCATCTTTTTTTTCAAAAGCTTTAAGCTCGATGTTTTTAGATTTCATATCCACATCTAGCATTTTCGTTTCTCCGGATTTAACAGATACTTTTTTCTTTTGTTGTTCGTATCCTAAAATGTCGAAAATGAGTGTGTAAGAGCCCGCATCAACGGTCACAGAATATCGGCCACCATTGTCTGTTGTGCCACCATTGGTGGTACCCGAGATACCAAATCGAACATCAGAAAATGGTTTTCCGAATTCATCTCTTACCACACCTTGTATCGTTGCCTTAGCGCCCTGCGCGAAAGACAATTGTGGCAACATCAAAAGCAATAAGAAAATGGCAAACAGGCGGTGAAATAGCATATAAGTGGCTAAACGCTAAAATGAAAATTTTATTTTGATATATGCTTCAAATCAGCAATTGTCTGTGAAGGATTTGCCGAAGAAAAGACTGTATTACCAGCCACCAATACGTCAGCGCCAGCAGCCACAATGGTTGCTGCATTATCCAAGGTCACTCCTCCATCAATCTCTATTAAGGTAGCAGCTCCCTTTTCGATAATCATTTGCTTTAATTGTTTTATTTTATTGAGGGTGTTAGGAATAAATGATTGGCCACCAAAACCTGGATTTACACTCATCATACACACCAAGTCAATATCGTTGATTACTTCTACCAAAAGTGAAACAGGCGTATGAGGGTTAATGGCCACACCAGCTTTCATTCCTAGTGCTTTGATGGCTTGCAAACTGCGATGCAAATGCGTAGAAGCTTCGATGTGTACTGAAAGAATATCGGCGCCAGCATCTTTGAAATCCTGAAAATATTTTTCTGGCTCTACAATCATCAAATGAACATCTAATGGCTTTTGCGACTGTTTTTTGATGGCTTTAATGACTGGTAATCCAAAACTGATATTAGGAACAAAACGTCCATCCATTACATCCACATGAAACCAATCGGCCTCACTATTGTTAATCATCGCTACATCTCTGCCAAGATGAAGAAAATCGGCGGATAATACTGAAGGTGCAATCATTTTAATGTGGTTTTTTATCTGAGAATATTGAAATTGTATTTTTAAAAACTTACTTCTTACTTAATCTGTCTACCCCATCTCTCGCTTCTTTGTATTGTGGGTCAAATTCCAAAGCTTGACGATAATCCATCAAGGCTTCGGCAGGACGTTTCAGCAATTCTTTGCACACCCCGCGGTTGTAATAAGCCTCAGAGTTAGTGGGCTCTATTTTGGTGACAAAATCAAATTGCTTACTTGCCTTTTCAAGCGAATCTTGTTGCATCAAAATCCATCCCATATTAAAGAAAGCATCAGCATATTGAGGGTCTTGGCTAATGCATTTTCTATACATATCTTTTGCCTTATTGAGCTGACCATTATCTTGATAAAACATGGCTTTTCCATGCAGTGCCACCATTTGGGTAGGGTCGGCAGCATAAGCATTATCAAAATAGCGCAATGCGATGGAGTCTTTTTTTACAGCATAAATCAAAGCTAGCTGCAATATTGCAGGCTGATAGCCAGGGTCTACCTGCACCGCTGTCTGAAAACTAGAAATAGATTTGGCCGTGTCATTCAAATTTTTGTACACCATTCCTTTTAAAAAATAGGCTTCGGCATTATAAGGGTCTCGGCGCAGCACTGTATTTATTTCTGTAAATGCCTTTTGGTTGTCATTCACAAACATCAACATTTTGGCAAATTTGAGATGGGCAATCGGGTCTTTGGGGTCAATGAGTATCGCCTTCCGAAACCACTTTACAGAGCCTTCCACATCTTTATGTTCAAACAACAATTCGCCAATGGATGAAAAGTAAACAGCCTTTGTGCTATCTAATTCGGTGGCTTTCTTAAAATCATTTAAGGCAATCGAATCTTCATTAAGTGCGCGAAGAGCTTTGGCACGCTTAAAAAACAATGCCGCATCATTCGGATTCTTTTCTATCTCTAAAGTAATCGGGGCAATAGTAGGATGAGCAAAAACACCACCTTTACTTTGCTCCAAAGCACCGCCCTTTTGTGAAGACGAACCACAGGAAGCCATTAGAAACAGACCAAGAAGTGACGTTAATAGGTATAATCTTTTCATTTATATATTATAGGATGGCAAAAATTCAAATACCATTCGATTTTAGCTGCGCAAATATAGTCCAAAGATGCTCAATTATCAATTTGGCGATGACAAGCCAAAAAAGCCATAGAATCGTTTAATAATTCATAACCAATGACCATTTAAAATATCGAATGCTTAATATTGTATCTCATTTTCAGTACATATTGCTATGCTTCAAACAGATTTTCTTGTCATTGGCTCGGGTATTGCCGGCTTAACTTTTGCCATTAAAACGGCACGCCGTTTTCCAGATAAAAAAATCATCATTCTTACCAAAACAAACACCGACGAAACCAACACCAAGTACGCACAAGGAGGCATAGCCGTTATGAGCGGAAACGATGATGATACTTTTGAAAAACATATTGAAGATACCCTCATTGCAGGCGACGGTTTGTGCAATAAAAAAGTGGTGGAGTTGGTTGTTACCGAAGGGCCTGATAGGGTTAATGAATTGATTGAGTGGGGGGCTAATTTTGATAAAGACAGCAAAGGCGAATACTTGCAAGGCAAGGAGGGAGGACATTCTGAGCATCGCATCCTTCATTACAAAGACATTACAGGTTTTGAAATCGAAAGAGCCCTGGTGCAAGAATTGGCGCTTTATCCTAATATAGAGGTGCACAATCATTGGTTTGTGATTGATATTATTACCCAACATCATTTGGGCTACCTTGTCACCAAATCTACCGCCGACATTGAATGCTACGGTGTTTATGCCCTCAACTTAAACACGGGTAAAAACACAAAAATACTGGCGCGCATCACCGTCATGGCTTCGGGTGGTGTGGGGCAGGTATATCGTAGCACCACCAATCCTCATATTGCCACCGGCGATGGTATTGCCATGGTGTATCGCGCCAAGGGCCGTATTGAAAATATGGAATTTATACAGTTTCATCCTACAGCAATGTACCAACCCAATACTCATCAGGCTTTTTTGATTACCGAGGCTGTTCGTGGCGATGGCGGTATTTTGCGCAATCAAGCATGTGAGGCTTTTATGGAAAAATATGATGCCCGCAAAGACCTTGCCCCGCGAGACATTGTGGCAAGAGCCATTGACAACGAAATGAAAATTTCGGGCACCGAATTTGTTTATTTGGATTGCCGCGAGATGAACCAAGAAAAATTCATCCAGCATTTCCCTAATATTTATGAATACTGCAAAAATGTTGGTATTGATGTGTTTCAAACAATGATTCCAGTAGCGCCAGCCTCACATTACTGTTGTGGTGGCATCAAAACAAACGAGCGTGGTTTATCCTCTATTAATTACCTCTACGCCTGCGGCGAATGTGCCAGTACAGGATTACACGGAGCCAATAGACTGGCTTCCAACTCACTTTTAGAAGCTTTGGTTTTTGCGCATCGATGCGCTGAAGATGCAGCCCTCTGCTTCGAAAATACCAGCTTTAAAACAGAAGTCCCCGACTGGGATGCGAGTGGCACAAATGCACCTAAAGAGATGATTCTGATCACCCAAAGCCTCAAAGAATTGCAAAGTACGATGAGTGATTATGTGGGCATTGTACGCAACGACATCCGCTTAGAAAGAGCAATGAAACGACTAGATTTACTCTTCGAGGAATGTGAGCAACTCTACCGCGAAACAACGCTCTCACCGCAGCTTTGTGAACTACGCAACCTCATTACCATTGGTTATTTGATTGTAAAATCTGCTGTGTTGCGACACGAAAGTAGAGGGTTACATTTCAGTACCGACTACCCTTACAAGAGCAATTTGGTGCAGAATGTAGTGTTGTAATTATTGATTTATGGCCTTAATAATGTCTTCGCTTAAGGGCGAGGTTTTGGAATTGAAAATGGCGATGAGTTTTCCGTTTTCATCCAGAAGGTATTTTTGAAAATTCCATTTCACTTTAGAATTTTCCAATCCATTGTATTTTTTATGGGTCAACCAATAGTAAATGGGGGCAATATCTTTACCCTTTACCGAAACTTTTTCGCTCATCGGGAAGCTGACCCCATAATTTCGTTGGCAAAATTCAGCAATCTCAGTATTGCCTTTGGGCTCTTGAAATAAAAAGTTGTTGGCAGGAAAACCAACGATCACCAATTGCTCTTTGTATTGTTCATAGAGCATCTCCAACTCTTTGTATTGGGGAGTAAATCCACATTTAGAGGCTGTATTGACAATTAAAATCTTCTTTCCTTTGAAGGCCGAAAAGTGAATTTCCTTTCCTTCGAGTGAGGTGATTGTAAAATCATAAATACTTGAAGGGATATTTTTGGGTTCTTTGGCAGGGAATAAAAAACTAAACAGAAAAAAGGAAGCGAGTGTCATTTGTTTGATTTGATTGTAAAGGTGCATCATTCAACAAACAATGAACTATATGTTTTTTGTATTGCGATGGATACTTTTTAAATAGTAGTATCTTTGAAATACTTCTTATGAAAAAACAGAACCCAATCCAAATCAATATCCCCGAGCCTTGCCAAGAAAAATGGGAAGAAATGACTGCTATGGAAAGGGGAAGGTATTAAATAAACGTAATGGATTTAAAGGAAATAAAATTACAAAAAACACAATCCTATTTCTTTTTAGTATTGAATATTGCCCATATTCTTTACTTTCTTTCCACTGGGAAAATGACTTTGTTTTATGTAGTTTATCTTTTTTGGTTTGAAGAAGTGATAAGATACTTTTTTGAAATGTATTATTACAATGAGAACAAACATAAGATAGAAAGATACCAAAGTTTTGACCGATTTAAGAGTGCGAGACTTGGTTTTCTTACTGTTTTGTGGTTACTAATTTACCCCATCTATGGAAAAATGTTTGTGACAGGCTCAGAAGATTATAATTTCAATAAACAAATATTTCACTTTGAAAGTATTTGGTTCAATTCCTATTTACTACTAAACATTTTAAGAGCATTTGTATTTTGGAGAAAACAATTAAAAATAGCAAGGAGCCAAGAAAAGGTTTTCATTGACTATTCTGAAAACGGCATTTGGATTATGTCCATTTCCTTAATCATAAGTTTCTGGGTTGGCTTATCGTACTTGGATGATCTTAGCAGCCAAACTGTGGTTGTAATAGCCTTACCATTTATAACCTTAAAAGCATTTATTGAGGTAAATGTTATTCGACTTCATTACAAAAAACAAAAGTCAATTTTTTTAAACAAATAATAAAACGAATCATTATAAAACAAAACCAAGCCCATTTTAAATTTTCATTCCCAAAGCTAGCTTTGAAAACTGTCCTAACCTTAATGGCAAGCCTGTGCATTATGTGTATCAGTTGCCTGTAAAGTTTGTTTTGCAATAAATAAAAAAATCCCCAAACTCATCGTTCAGGGATTCCTCTTTTATAGTGCTTCAATCAAAATTTACTTTATAACTCCCAATTCTTTACCCACTTTAATGAAAGCGGCAATAGCTGTATCGAGATGATGTTGCTCGTGCGCAGCAGAAATCTGAACACGGATACGTGCCAAACCTTTGGGTACAACCGGGAAGAAGAAACCAATGACATAAATGCCCTCTTCGAGCATACGTGCGGCAAATTTTTGTGCCAATACAGCGTCGTAGAGCATCACAGGCGATATAGGATGAGTACCTGGCTTGATATCAAAACCAGCTTCGGTCATTTTGCTACGGAAATACAATGCATTGCTTTCCAGTTTGTCACGGAGTTCGGTTGTTTCGCTCAGCATATCCAACACGGCAATAGAAGCACCCACTACCGAAGGCGCAACCGTATTACTGAACAAATAAGGACGGCTGCGTTGACGCAACATATCAATAATTTCTTTTTTGCCGCTCGTAAATCCGCCCGATGCACCACCAAGCGCTTTACCCAACGTACCGGTAATGATATCGATACGACCCATCACGCCACAAGCTTCGTGTACACCACGACCTGTTTTACCCATAAAGCCCGAAGAATGGCTCTCATCAATCATCACAAGGGCATCGTATTTATCGGCAAGGTCACAAATTTTGTCCAATTCGGCAATGGTACCATCCATTGAAAACACAGAATCAGTAACGATTAAACGTGTGCGGGCATCTTGATGCGCAATCAAAGCCGCTTCCAATTCGGCCATATCTTTATTCTTGTAGCGGGCACGTTTTGCTTTGCACAAACGAACACCATCAATAATAGAAGCATGATTCAATTCGTCGGAAATAATCACATCTTCTTCGTTCAATAAGGGTTCGAAAACACCACCATTGGCATCGAAGCAAGCGACATAAAGTATCGTATCTTCTGTACCCAAAAACTGAGACAATTTATCTTCTAATTGTTTGTGTATATCTTGCGTGCCGCAAATAAAACGCACCGAGCTCATGCCATATCCACGGTTGTCAATTGTAGCTTTGGCTGCGGCCAATACCTTTGGGTGCGATGAAAGTCCGAGGTAATTATTGGCACAAAAGTTCAATACTTTTTTTCCGTTTACGATGATTTCGGCACCTTGTTCCGATTCGATAATTCTTTCTTTTTTGTACAAGCCCGCAGCTTCAATTTCTTGAAGTTCTGCACCAAGGCGTTCGTAAAATTTTTGTGACATCTATTTTGAATTAATAATTTATAATGAATAATTAAAAATACTTTTCGTGTGCAATTTTTGCTGAGTGCAAATGTAAGTGATGATTCTGTTTTATTCAGAAGTCACATCCTTATCTTCTAAGCGTTCGCGCTGCATACCTGTATTAATAAGGTTACTGCTTGCCTTGGCCAACAAACGGTCTTGCATATCATAGACCAGGCATTCTACATTGATGATTTTTTTGCCAGCACGAATGACGGTGCTTTTTGCTTTTAAGCGTTCTCCGGTTTTAATAGCATAAAGGAAATCAACATTCAGATTCAACGTTGTATAATTCACTTCTGACTCCAGACTTAAAACAGCCCAGCCCACACTTTCGTCAATCACCAAAGCCATCATTCCCCCGTGGATATGCTTGTAAGGATTGGTCATCTCAGGGCGAATGGTAAGGCTAATGGTAGCAGTTCCTTTTTCGATATGATCGAGCGTAAAGCCCAACCAATTTCCTGCCTCAGAAGGGGAAACCGTCATTTGTTTGCCCACGTGTTGTTTGAGTTTCATTGTCGATTGATATTATAAACTGAAGGCAAAAGTAATGGAATATGTAGGCATAGCTCAAAACAAATTTTAGAATGTGTACTTTCGGGCGAGAAATTCAAAAACATCTTTAATGCAGCCGCTTCAATGGATTTATAATTCTAAAATGAGACTTTTTAGTTTCTTTTGGATGCTGCTTTTTGTGCTCTACCTGCCTGCTTGGCGAGCAGGCTTTGTGAGCGATTTTACGGGTTGGCTATATGACTTACAAAATAGTTCTTTTCTTGACCATATTAATCGTACACATTTCAAAGTCAAAAGTCTCTATCAACTGACACAATTAGTGACTTGGCTTTTGTATCAAATTTTTGGCATCAATCATTTGCTGTGGCATTGCACACACATTACACTGCAAGCCGTCAATGCCAGTTTACTGTTTACAATTGTATCAGCGCTTTTTACCACCGAAAATAAAGAAAGAACTAAGCCAGCTATTGTAGCAGCAACGTTACTTTTTTGCATCAGTCCCACCCTTTCCGAAGTAATCGTTTGGGAGGCATCTTTTCATTATCTCCTGGGCTTTCTGATGTTTTTATCCCTATTGCGCCTGGTGCAATTGCAGTGCCAAAATCCACAACCCAAAAGACTTTTGGCGATAGCCACAATCTATTTTTTATCTACTTTTTCGATAGAGCTTTTTTACATCACCCCTTTTTGCGTAGCTGCATTAATTCTGTTTTATAAAAAATATTCGCCTTTGGCAAAAATTGAATTACGAAAAACATTCTTGTATTTGCTGGCACCACAATTACTTTTTTTATTGCTTCATTTTACGTTGGTAAAATTAAGTTTTGGCTTTTGGCTGCCACACATTGGCACCAATACAGTAAGCGAAACACCCAGTAACATTTTGCTGAGTAAACCTATAAAACTGCTGTTTCATCTTTTGTTTTTTGGTCGTTTTTACAGCCAAGAGTTTCGCGACAAAGTTTATTTGCTCTGCGAGTCATACAAAATAATTATAGCGTTTTATGGCTTAATTGTTGGCGTTCTTATTGCTCTTCGTCTATTTATAAAAGTATCGCAAAAAGAAAAATCAGCCTTGGGTTTATTATTCTTTTTGCTGACGATGTCCCTTTGTTTGAGCATTCCGCTTTGGTTTCCGCAACATTATTGGGTGGTTTACGACCGCTACGCTTATTTCTCGATGGGTTTTATTTTTATCGCTTGCGCAATACTTTGCCAATGGCTTTTTCAGCGATGGATGAACCTTACTTTATGGAGCATTTTTGCATTGGCCAATATTTTTGCCACTTACAAGGTGAATCATAAATGGCGTGTTTCTGCACAACTCAACCACGAATTGATGCAAAACTTGCCCACAAAAAGTGATAAAAAAGTATTGCTATTAAATATGCCGCACTTTATGAATGGCCTATTTATCATACCCGCCAACCCTCAAAACGAAGCGCAACTTATTCGCAATTTACTATACCGCCCCAAAATAGACTATGAATTGATTGATGTTTGTGCCAATAATATTTTGTCGGTAAATGATGGCGCACACGTAACAGTAATCAACGACTCCACTCTGCATATAGACCTAAATCAGTGGGGTACTTGGTGGTGGTACAACGACTTAGGTGCCACAGATATGGAACACCCCTACTTTAGTCGAAAGATGAAAGAATACGGTTACGACCTAATATTAAAAGGCAACCCCAACAATTATTTGCTTTTTTACCAAGTGGGCAATCGATGGAAAGAAGTGGATTGGACAAAAAAGAATATAGACCAATTTTGATAGTACAATTATATAATGTGTTTTCATTTTGCAAAAAAGGTATTGCCCTCTATTTTTCCTTAAATTTTTATTGTTTATCTGATTATCTTTGCTCGATGCCTTTTTAATAAAGGTGTAGGCACTATTTTTCAACCCATTTTTTGATTTTCAAAACTGCAATGCAAGATTTTTCTTACCTCAACAGTTCGCACCCATCTTATATCGAGGCGCTTTATAATGAATATTTAAACAATCCGACTGCAACAGATCCTGAGTGGAAGAAATTCTTCGAAGGCTTTGATTATGCAACTGGTCGTGTAAATGGTAATGCAAGTGCTGCTAAATCTGCTCCTGTAGCTGATAGCGAACAACTTACAAAGGAATTTTCGGTTTTCAAACTCATTTATGGCTATCGTAGCCGTGGTCATCTTTTATCGGACACCAACCCCATTCGTCCGCGCAAAAACCGCCGTGCAGAGCTGGATTTAAACGATTTTAATCTTAGCGATGCAGATTTGAACACCAATTTTGCCGCAGGTAATTTTATTGGATTACCCAATGCAACTTTGGCCGAAATTATAGCTAAACTCAAAAAAATATACACAGGCCACATCGGCATCGAATATACCTACATTAATAACAGTGAAAAAAAACACTGGGTACGTCAGCGATACGAAGAGTTGATGATGGAACCAATTGACAAAAACACACGCCGTCGTGTACTCGAAAAACTGAACGAAGCGGTTACATTCGAGAAGTTTTTGCATATGAAATACATCGGTCAAAAACGCTTTGGGCTTGATGGGGGTGAAAGTACAATTCCCGCACTCGATTTTATCATCAACCAATCTGCCGAAGCAGGAGTTCAAGAGGTAGTGATTGGTATGGCGCATCGTGGACGCTTGAATGTGCTCGCGAATACAATGGGCAAAAGCTACGACCAGATTTTCTCGGAATTTGAAGGCGTAATACCCACGGACGCTTCAATGGGCAGCGGTGATGTAAAATATCATTTAGGCATTCGTACCGATGCGACAACTCCTTCGGGCAAAAAAATACGATTACAATTAGCACCAAACCCCTCGCATCTTGAGGCAGTTAATCCGGTAGTTGCGGGTTTTGCACGTGCCAAATGCGACGATTTATACAATAACGAATACGCCAAAGTATTACCTATTCTTATTCACGGTGATGCAGCGGTTGCGGGTCAGGGTATCATTTACGAGTTGCTGCAAATGAGCAAACTCGAAGGATATAATAATGGTGGAACGATTCATTTTGTCATCAACAACCAAATTGGTTTTACTACTGATTTTGTTGATGCACGATCATCAGATTATAGCACTAGCATTGCAGCAATGGTACAAGTACCGGTATTGCACGTTAATGGCGACGACCCCGAAGCTGTAGTGCGCGCTTGTGCATTGGCGGTAGAATATCGTCAGAAATATAACGACGATGTGTTTATCGATATGGTATGCTATCGCCGTTTTGGGCACAACGAAGGAGATGAGCCCAAGTTTACCCAACCCAATATGTATGGCATCATCGAAAAACATAAAAACATCCGCGACATCTACGCCGAATTTTTATTGAACAATGCCGATGCCGAAGCGCAAAATTTGGCCAAAGAATTAGAAAAGTCAGTGTGGGACGATATGCAAACGCGCCTCGATGCCGCTAAAAAAAGCCCATTGCCTTACGCTTATCAAGAGCCGGATTTGGCGTGGAAACCTTTGCGCAGCGCAGTGGAAAAAGATTTTGAACAATCGCCCACCACTGCCGTAAATGCCGAATCGTTAAAAGAAATTTTATACGCAATTATGAAAGCGCCTGCAGGATTCAAACCGCAGCGCAAGATTGATAAATTGCTACAAGACAAAATAAAACTGTTTGAAGCCGAAGGCAAAATTGATTGGGCAACGGGCGAACTATTGGCTTACGCATCGCTACTTGCCGAAGGTAAAGATGTGCGCCTGAGCGGTGAAGATGTAAAGCGCGGAACCTTCTCGCATCGTCACGCAGTGCTGTACGACGAAACGAATAACGAGCAATACAATCGTCTTTCAGTAGCGGCAAAAAATGACGCACAATTTTACATCTACAACTCATTACTGAGCGAATACGCCGTACTTGGTTTTGAGTATGGTTATGCAATGGCAAACCCAAATACTTTGACTGTTTGGGAGGCTCAATATGGCGATTTTGCCAATGGTGCGCAAATTATTATCGACCAATACCTTACCAGTGGCGAGCAAAAATGGGCTGCGATGAATGGTTTAGTTATGTTGCTGCCACACGGTTACGAAGGTGGCGGACCAGAGCACTCCAATGCGCGTCCTGAGCGTTTCTTGCAAATGAGTGCCGAGAATAATATTGTTGTCACCAACATTACAACAGCTGCCAATTTCTTCCACGCATTGCGCCGTCAACTCTCTTGGGAGTTCCGCAAACCAATGGTGAATTTTTCACCAAAAGCTAATTTGCGCCACGTTCGTTCTTATTCTACTTTAGAAGAATTTGCAACAGGCGGTTTCCAAGAAGTAATTGATGATGCATCCATTGAAAAAGCGGATAAAGTAAAACGCGTTGTGTTGTGTACAGGTAAAATGTATTTCGACCTAAGCGAAAAACAGTTGGCTGATAAGTATACCGATGTTGCAATAGTGCGTCTCGAACAAATTTATCCTTTGCCAGTGAAGCAGTTGGAAGCATTGAATAAAAAGTATAAAAAAGCAGAGTGGCTATGGGTGCAAGAAGAGCCTGCCAATATGGGCGCAGCTGCCTTCTTAAAAACAAATTTTGAAGCCTTCCCGATGAAATATTTGTGCCGCAAAGCCGCAGCATCAACAGCAACAGGATTTAGTAAAGTGCACACCAAAGAGCAAAACAGTTTAATAGAACAGGCTTTTACTTTGTAAATAAAATTAAAATAAGAATTACCAAGGGTGAATTAATCTTCACCCTTTATTTTTGTAACACAAACAAGAAATTTATGCGTAATATAAAATTGATAGAAGTACGATCAGAAATAGGAGCAGGAACACGTGGCGCAAGCCTTGGAATTGATGCTATTAAAATCGCAGCACTCGATTTTATGAGTAATTTCTTTGTGAATTTCCCTTCGGAAGTGGTTCCGGATATGAACAATTTACTTTACGAACCAGTTGCGTCTCCCTATGCTAAGCGAATCCACGGCGTGCACACTATGTACGAGCGCGTATCTACAGCTGTATGCGAAACAATAAAATCAGGAATTTTTCCAGTAGTTTTTGCAGGCGACCATAGCACTGCAGGTGGTACTATTGCGGGTATCAAAATGGCGAATCCCAAACGAAAATTGGGTGTTATTTGGATAGATGCTCACGCCGATATGCATACACCCTATACATCGCCCTCGGGCAATATGCACGGGATGCCTTTGGCAACTGCATTAGGTGTAGATAATTTGGAATGCAAGGTGCATAACCCCGATGCCAAAACAGTGGACATTTGGAACAAGCTGAAAAATATGGGTAAAATCGAGCCTAAAATTTTGCCCGAAGATTTGGTGTTTATTGCCCTACGCGATTACGAAAAAGAAGAAGAAGCGCTATTGAAAAAATTGGGCATCAAGATTGTTACTGTTCAAGAAGTACGCCGTAAAGGGATTGAAAGTGTGGTGCGCCAAACTTTAGCTCACCTGAGCAAATGTGAAGATATTTATGTTTCCTTCGACGTAGATAGCCTCGACAGCAGTATTTCTCGTGGTACAGGAACACCCGTGAGCAATGGCTTGAAAGAACGTGAAGCCGAAGATTTAATTGCTGCATTGATGCAGAATTATAAAATCTGCTGCGTAGAAATTGTAGAAGTAAACCCTACCTTGGACAAAGAAAACTTGATGGCGGAAATTGCCTTTAACATCATTCGTCGTGCTGTAAACATTTTATTGCTCAATTAATTACAGATGAACATTGAAATCTGGTCTTTGGGCAAAGCAAATGATTCTTTTATTGAAGAAGGCATCCAATATTATTTTGGCAAAACAAAACCTTGGAATCCTGTTGAGCTTGTTATTTTGCAAGTGCCTAAAAAGAATTTGACCACAGACATTGCCCGCACAAAGCAAATTGAAGAAGAGCTTATCCTGAAAAGATTACAACCTAATCACTACCTTATTTTATTAGACGAAAGGGGAAAAAAATTAGATTCCGTACAATGGAGTCAGCAATTTCAAAACCTGATGAACCAGGGCACCAAAACCTTGGTAATCTTAATTGGTGGTGCTTTTGGCGTATCTGATGCCATCAAAGAAAGAGCAAAACAAACCTGGTCTTTATCGCCGCTTGTATTTCCACATCAAATGGTGCGTTTGATTGTGGCCGAACAGGTGTATCGAGCATTCAGTATTTTGAATCATTCACCTTATCATCACGTGTAATGTTTCTTGTAGCCTAATATGCCTCTTTATTGAATAGCCCCAATGTTTTCTAACAATATTTGTACTTTAAAACCAGCATTAACGCCTCATCTGAATGATTCAATACGATGATATAACCTATAAGATTAATGGCTGTGCGATGAAAGTGCACAACACATTAGGCAACGGCTTTCAGGAAGTAATTTATCAACGTTGTTTAGCTATTGAATTGGAGAAAGCCAGATTGAACTTTGCCCGCGAACTGGAACAGGATATTTTCTATGAACAAATTCTGGTAGGAACAAGAAGGGCAGACTTTGTAGTTGAAAATGATATTATTGTTGAAATTAAAGCAGTCATTAAATTAGAAGATGTTCACTTGGCTCAAGCTAAAAACTACATTGTGGCATATAATAAACTGGTTGGACTACTCATCAACTTTGGCGCTACAAGCTTGCAATTCAAAAAAGTGTTTAATCAAAAATACAATCTAAATCTTGGTAATCCTCAAAATCGTCAGCATCAGAATTCGCAGGATTAAAGGATAAAAAGGATAATTAATACAAGGAAGGCATCTATAAAATCAACGGCTTTGCAAACCAGAATCCTGTCCATCCCAAAATCTTGAAAATCCTGATCCTACTTCTTCAATTTCAGCGCCCTAAGCGAAGGCACCAATAAAATTGTAAACAGTACCACCACCAAAGTCATCGAACCACCAAAAACAACAGAATTAACCGTTCCCATCCATGCTGCGGTGTAGCCACTTTCTACTTCACCCAATTCATTACTACTGCTAATAAACATTGTATTTACCGCTGCTACTCTGCCACGCATTTCGTCGGGCGTATGTAATTGTAAAATGGTACCCCTAATCACCACGCTAACTGCATCAAACATTCCTCCCAACACCAACATAGCCACAGAAAGCGGGAACCAAGTGGAGACACCAAAAACAATCATACAAATACCAAAGCCCGTAATAGCCAATAAGAGCTTGATTCCCGGCTTTTTCTCCAATGGCAAAAAAGACAAAATAAGCATCGTAAAAATAGCGCCCACACCCGGAGCGGCGCGCAACACACCAAAGCCCATTTCACCTACTTTCAAAATATCTTTGGCATAAACTGGTAATAACGCTACTGCACCGCCAAATAAAACAGCAAACATATCGAGGGATAATACTGAAAGAATAATCGGTGTTTTGAACACAAAGCGAAGACCCTGTTTCAGGCTTTTGAGAATAGGCTCTTTGTCCTTTTTGAGAATCTCTTGCCGAGGAATAAACAACATCGACAAAAAAGCCAAAGACAATAAAAAAGCCACTATCAGCAAACTGATTTTAACCCCTACAAATCCAATCAATAATCCGCCAATCAAGGGGCCACCAACAGAACCAATATACCAAGCGGTGCTACTCCAACTAGTGGCAGAAGCCAATTTATCGCGCTGCACTAGCAAGCTCACCATTGTAAATGTCGTGGGACCAATAAAAGAACGTACCACTCCACCAATAAAAATACCCAGAAAAACTAAGCGTACAGTAACATCGGTTGTCAGCTCTTCGCCGTGCCAAACACTGAGGCCACAAAAATACAGAGCACTAAGGATGTAAATAAACGAACAGGTGAGCAGAATATTTCGCTTTTCCTTTTGGTCAATAAAATGACCTGAAATAAAACTGCAACCAATGGCTGGAATAGCTTCCCAAAGCCCCAACTCACCTACCAAACGCACGTCATGACTAATGTCGTAAATCCAATAGGCCAAAATGGTAATTTGCATATTCAATGCACCGATAAAAAATAATCGAAATGCCAGAAATCGCCTAAATAGGCGCTGTTTCAGAATTTCATTTTTACTTAAAAATGTAGCAACAAGAGACAAAGCAGATAGCTTTTGATAAGATTGGCGCAAAAGTAGGATTTTAACTAAAAAGAAAAATTTAAAATAGGTCTTCATACTATAAATTTGCTTTTCCTCTGCCGATGAGCAATCAGATTTCTAAAATTATCAGCACAAGTTTTGTACAGGCCTTTCTTGAACTGAAAGCCAACAAGCTGCGCAGTACACTATCGCTTACGGGTATCACCATCGGTATCTTTTGTATTATAGCTGTATTTACGGTGCTGGATAGTCTTAAAAAAAATATCAAAGAAGAAATCTCAACTTTAGGCAGTGACGTAATTTATGTGGGTCGTTGGCCTTGGATGGATGAGGGCGGTGAATACAAATGGTGGGAATTTTGGCGTCGGCCATCGATGTCAATGACGGAACTGCGTGCAATACAAAATAACGTAAGTGATGCCGGAATTGTGACCTTGCAACTGAGCATCAATGGCAAAACAGCTCGATATGACGACAACGAAGTATCAGGATTTACCACTTATGCTGTTACTCAGGATTTTGAAAAACTACAAAATATTGAAATCACTGAGGGTCGCTATCTTAGTACTGCAGAGCTGGATGGAGGTGCGCCTAGCACAGTTATTGGCAGCGAATTATATGAGAACTTATTCAAAAGCAACGTTAACGCAGTAGGAAAAACCATTTCTTTTTTGGGAAAGAGCTATTTGATTGTTGGCACCTTAAAAAAGACAGGGCAAAATGCAGCTGGTTTTAATTTTGACAACTGTTTAATAGTCCCTTACCAATCTGTTAGTTCTGCTATTGACCTCAAATCGCTGAGTTACGACCCTTCGTTAATGATAAAAGCAAAACCTGGGGCTTTATTGAGCGAAATGCAATACGAAGTAGAAGGAGCCTTAAGAGCAGCAAGGAAGGTAAGACCTGGCGAAGCCAACAATTTTGCCATTAACAAATTGAGCCAGATTACACAAAGAATGGATGTAATGTTTGGGCTCATTAATGCTATTGGCACAGTAATTGGGGGCATTTCTCTAATCGTTGGAGCGTTTGGCATTGCCAACATAATGTTTGTAACCGTCAAAGAACGCACAAAGTATATAGGACTTAAAAAAGCTATTGGCGCTCGGTCAATTTTCATTTTAATTGAATTTCTGATTGAAGCAATGATACTTTGTATTTTGGGAGGCCTTATCGGCATTATATTAGTTTGGCTTTTATCTCTAATCGTTAATACAAGCACAGATTTGAAATTTATATTGTCTTTACAAAATATGTTAATTGGTATATTTACCTCGGCAATTGTAGGTATTGTAGCTGGGTTTATTCCTGCATACAAAGCCTCAAAACTCGACCCAGTCGTTGCTATCCGTTCTTTATAAAATTATTTTATGCCCCACACACGCAAACTAATTCTGACACCCGAACAAATAGAACTGAAACTCCAGAGAATGGCTTATCAGATTTGGGAACAAAATGCCACTGAAAGCGAATTGTATATGATAGGCATTGCCGAAAATGGCAGTGTCTTGGCAGACATTTTAGCCAAAAAACTTGAGGCCATCAGCAACATTAAAGTAATACGCATCCGTCTCACTATCGACAAGCAAAACCCATTGAATAACTTAGCCAATATTGACGAAGACCTCAATGGCAAATCAGTGTTAATTGTAGATGATGTAGCCAATTCTGGCAAAGTAATGCTGTACGCATTGCGCCCAGTAACTAATTATTTTCCTTCAAAAATCAGCCTAGCGGTGCTGGTGGACAGAAAACACAAAGCTTATCCTATCAACCCAAATATTGTAGGGCATAGCCTTTCTACCACTTTGCAAGAAAATATTAGTGTAGAAACCGATGGCAAAACTTTGACAGGCGTTTATTTAAATTAGAAACAAACAAACATTGATTCATATCCGAATTGCACAGCTTGAAGACATTGACCTGATTCATCAATTAGGCAAGGCAGCCTTCTACCCTACCTACCTGCCTTATATCAGTGAGGCTCAGGTAGATTATATGTTTCATAAAATGTACGATGCACAATCACTGCAAGAGCAAATGAACGTGCGTGGCGATATATTCCTGATTGCTTATGATGATGATGATGCGTCGCTTGGCTTTGCCTCTTTACAAATCAATTACGATGGTAAGCAAACCAGCAAATTGCACAAACTGTATGTCTTGCCCGACACTCAAACTAAAGGAATAGGCAAAACTCTATTGCACAAAGCGGAAGAAATAGCCCGAAATGCTGGTGAAGAGAACCTTTTGCTCAATGTCAACAGATACAATAAAGCAGTTGATTTTTATAAACATTTGGGCTACACCATTCACCGAATTGACGATATTGACATCGGGAATGGTTTTTTTATGAATGATTATGAAATGATAAAAAGCATAAAATAGGCTGTAAGAGCCTTTGAAATAACAATTATCTTTGCAGCCTCTACAAATAGAAAAACAAGAAATTAATCAATGGGTTTTTTCGATAAATTATTTAAACGCAATAAGGAACAGGAAGAGCAGAAAGTAGCGCTCGATGAGGGTTTGAAAAAAACCAAAGAAGGATTTTTTGCCAAAATCACCAAAGCCATTGCGGGCAAAGATAAAGTAGACGAAGAGCTGCTGGATGAGTTGGAAGATGCACTAGTCAGTGCAGATGTTGGTATTGACACTACTATCGAAATCATCAAACGAATAGAAGAACGAGTAGCCAAAGAAAAATACGTAGGAACCGCTGCACTCAACGAAGTATTGCAGGAAGGAATTATGAGTGTGCTCACCGATGCACCGAGCAACGAATTTGAAACATTTAATCTGCCGGCCGGCAAAAAACCATACGTACTGTTGGTAGTTGGGGTTAATGGTGTGGGCAAAACCACCACCATTGGCAAATTGGCACATAATTTTAAAAAAGCAGGTAAAAGTGTAGTGTTGGGTGCCGCAGATACTTTTCGTGCAGCAGCTGTAGACCAACTGACGATATGGAGTGAGCGCGTGGGTGTACCTATTGTCAAAAAAGAAATGGGCAGCGACCCTAGTTCAGTAGCTTTTGATGCAGTACAAAGCGCGATTGCCCGTGATGCAGACGTGGTCATCATCGATACAGCAGGGCGTTTGCACAACAAAGCGCATTTGATGGAGGAGTTGAGTAAAATACGACGTGTCATCAGTAAAAAAATGCCCGATGCACCACACGAAGTTTTATTGGTTTTGGACGGGAGCACGGGGCAAAACGCATTGGAACAAGCCAAGCATTTTACTGCTGCCACCGATATTACCGCTTTGGCGATAACCAAACTAGATGGCACTGCTAAAGGCGGAGTGGTATTGGCTATCGCTCATCAATTCAAAATTCCGGTGAAGTATATTGGCGTGGGTGAAAAAATGGAAGATTTACAGATCTTTAATAAAGAAGAATTTGTAGATAGTTTGTTTAGCTTGAGCTAAAAAAGGCAAAATCGTAAAAGTGGTTAATTTGGTTTAGCAATACCTAAATCCAAGATACCATAGACAACACAAACTGAATTTACCAATTGACCCAATTAACTAATTGTCCAATTGCCTAATTATTTTTGTTATTGCCACTTCGATTGTTATTTTTGCACAACATTTTTTAAAGATTACGATGAAAAATAATCAACTTTTTTTAACGATTGGGCTGGTATTGCTTGCCGTTGTTTCGCGCATTATTGGTGCCGAAACTGGTGCTTTTAATTTTGCCCCAGTAGTAGCGATCGGATTGGTAAGTGGCCTCTTGATAAAAGATGCAAAAACAGCTATCTTAATTGCTTTATTAGGGCAATTTGTAGCCGATGTGTATTTTCAAATTTTCCCAACAGCAACAAATATTGGTTTTTATGGCATTAGCCAAGTATTTGTGTACTTAGGTTTAATTGCGGCTGCATTTATTGGCAAATCTTTACACAAGGTTAGCGCAACAACTATTGTTGGCGGTACATTGGCTGCATCAACAGTGTTCTTTATTTTATCCAATCTTGGTGTATTCTTGCAAGGTTATTATGGTTTGTCAATAGCAGGATTTGTAAAAACCTATACTATGGCGATTCCATTTTTTAAAGCAAGTGTTCAAGGCGATATGTTAGGGAGTTTAGTTATTTTTGGTGCTTATTTTTTAGCAAAAATTGCTTTTTCATCAAAATTAAGAACAGCCTAATTCAACAATACTTTTTCAACTCATTAATTCAAAAATTTAAAGACAACAACAATGGCAAAAAAAATCAAACCAACCTCTCGTCAAAAAATGATCTTGTTGGTACATTTCATCGCATTCGCAGTAGCGTCTTTTTTGATGTGGACCCTCTACGATAAAGGTGCTACTACCTGGGTATATCCTTGGCCAGCCTGGATTACAGCTGCTTGGGCATTATCATTGGTGGGTCATTGGTGTGCTTTGTTTACTTCTTACGAAGATGCAGGACTTGACGAATTCAACAAAATGAGCAATAACTAATATTCGTTTTTTTACATTAAAAAAGTCCGGTGCTGGTAAAGTACCGGACTTTTTTAATGTGCTTGATATTGGTTGGCGGTATTGCGTTTTCAGAGATAATAGCGTATTATTGATAAAACTATTTTTGTTTACTCACAATAAAACGCTCTTTTTATGGATCAAAACCAAAAATATATTGCACTCGTTACTGGCGGCACAGGAGGATTGGGTACCGCTATTTGCAAACGCTTGAGCAAAGACGGCTTTCATGTAGTGACAAGCTATAACAATGCCGAAAAAGCCGAAAAATGGAAGCAAACTATGCGTGAAGAAGGCTATGAAATTGATATATACCAGGTAGATGTCAGCGATTACAAATCGGTAGAGAAAATGGTAGCTGAAGTAGAGCAAAACATAGGCCCTATAGACATTTTGGTCAACAATGCGGGTATTACACGCGACGGACAATTCCGTAAAATGACGCTTGAAAACTGGGATATTGTAATGAAAACAAATTTGTACAGTGTATTCAATTGCACCCGAAATGTGATTAACCAAATGTGCGACAGAAATTATGGTCGCATCATCAATATATCTTCAGTAAACGGGCAGAGAGGACAATTTGGGCAAGCCAATTACTCGGCCGCCAAGGCTGGCATGCACGGCTTTACCAAAACCCTGGCTATGGAAGTAGCAAGAAAAGGAATTACGGTCAATACTATTTCTCCGGGTTATATTGCCACCGATATGGTGATGGCTGTACCCGAAGAAATTCGTAATAAAATTGTAGCCGAAATACCCATTGGCCGAATGGGTGGTACCGAAGAAATCGCGCATCTGGTTTCGTTTTTGGCCAGTAAAGAAGCCAGCTTTATTACCGGTGCCAATTATGCTATCAACGGCGGTCAGCACGTTTATTAATTTGGAAATTCTCTTATTTCAAAATCCTCTTCAAAGCAAATTGAAGAGGATTTTTTATTTCCATTAATGTGGAATAAATATCAATCAGCAACATTAATTTGCTTGTGTTTAATTTTAAATATTTTTTGTTTTTCTGCAACATTTTCTTAACCTTTATGATAACAAACCAACGTTGTATATAATTGTTAACTCTAAAACCTCTTTTAAAAAAAACCTTAAAATCAATCCATGAAACTCATCCAGAATAGCCTGGGTATTCAATGCGCTTACAAAACACTCTTGTAAGCCTGCCCCCTATTCTAAGCCCATCCCTCAAAAAAATTACCCAAGAGTGTTTTTTCTTCCTCTTAAAAATTTTTTTATGAAAAACTACAATTGTTGTGCACAACACAACACAACACAACACAACACAACACAAGTAAAATGCTTTTGATGCTTTGTGCTTCTATTATGCTCAGCTGGCAAGGAATGGCACAGTTTAAGGCCCCGTCCGTCTTTCCAGCTATTCCAATAGCAGTTTTCCCCACTACTTCTTCAAGTTCTAACTTTTTAGACAATCTTGACACAAAATATCTTTCTAATTATTCTGTAGATATTACATCACACGGCACCTCATTTGGTGTAGGTATTGATGTGGCAGGATGGTCTTACGATCAAAGCCTCGGCGGTGGGGGTATGATTGCAGCTGGCAATCATAATTTAAGCCCTGCATCTTCTGTTTTTAATGGCGTGGCAACAACTACAGCAATCATTGATTTGCCTAATGCAGTAGATATAAGAGTGGGTTATATGGAACCATACATTGTGGCAGCCTACTTCGATGTGCTACTTGGTCGGTATGTATTTGCGTGGTTTGATTGGGCTGCACCATCGGGTAGTACCATTACTCAGGCATTGGGTAGCCCTATACTGTTACCAACATTGGCCACGCCCCCATTATCTAACTATGGCCGAATCAGTATGGATATTAATCAGGATGGTAACAAAGTAGCAATGGTATATGATGATGGGGGATATATATATGGGGCAGGAATAGAGTTGATTGGAGCTACTTTCAATTTTATGTTGCCAACTACGCCTTATGCGCTCAGTTCCTTAACTTCTGGCGCTCCTTCAAGTGGCAATATCAATCCTGATATTTCATTTAACCGCGAACCTGCCACGGGTGTTGACTATATTTTTCTCACCTATTACAATACTGTTTTGGGTGGTGAGTTGGTTTGGAAATATGACTTTAATGATTTATTTTCTAAAACAAGCCTATTTATGACCTACTTAGACGGCATTGTACTACCCTCAGGAGTAAGCTATGTCAATTTCGATTGCCCGGATCATTTTTCCTTTAATCATTGGGCTTACACTTATACTGATGGCAACAATATTTATCTAAGGGCAGATACCGCCAACGGAGGAAGCCCTAGTGTATATACAACAATCATCAACGATGGTACATTGAGCAATATGCCTTACGACATTAGCAGCTTTAGCAATGTAGTGCCGACTTTGACCTACAAGCATAATTTGGGTCGTGATGAAATTTTTGTTGTTTGGGCATCTGATGCTGTAGGTACTTACCTTAGCCCATATACAGAAACTTATGTAAGTGCTACAGTAGCTGTCAATGGGTCATCTGCTCCTTTAGGTGTTACTAATCCTGAATATGCCATAATTGACAATAACCCTAATGCGCATTATATGGTTGCTACACCATTAATCGCATTGAGTCGTAATGCGCGCAATGCCAACAGATTTGTAAGTTACACAACAGATGAGCCAACTTTAGGTTTTGAACTAAAACATAAAAATGTGGATTTCTTTAATGATTATTATCGTCGCAGCGACCCGACGGTAACGACCGCGATTACAAACAATGTTTTAAAATTATATCCTAACCCTTTTGCAAGTGAATTAAACTTGGATGTGCCATATGAATTGCAAAAAGAAACTTGGAGCATCATTATTAGTGACTTATTGGGTAGACAAATTGAAAGCTACAATGGCGCATCCCCCAACATTTTTGTGCACGATGCCAGCAGTAAACTGAGTACCGGCCAGTACATTATCAAATTACAGTGTACTAATTCAGAACCACAAATAATAAAAATAACCAAACAATAAACATCGAAGCGTTATTGCCGGTGGTTACTGGTGATGACGCTTTTCTAAAATTGTCCACTCTCTGGCCCCCTTCTCCTCTGGAGAAGGGCTGGGGATGAGGTCTTAAACTATCTTTTTATGAAAAAACTATTCACATTCCTCACATTCCTCATATTCACCACATTAATTTCTTTTGCCCAAAAACGTGTTGATCTTTACCGAAGTGGTACTTTCTTCAAAAGTTACAGCACCATTGATTCTGCCATCAAAGCAGCTAATAGTTTTGGGGATAGTTTAGTATTAAGTGCACATACGTTTTATGAAAGTAACTTAGATGGTAGTGCCAAAATAATTCAATACCAAGGCACTATAATTGCGGGAGATACGACTACAATAGATGGTGGCGGGAAATTAGAGCATATACTAAAAATGGGTCGCTCAGGCTATATCAAGGATATCATCTTTCAAAACACCCAGCTTTGTCCAATCAATTTGAGAAATGGTTTAACAACAGATACGATAAAATTAGGCGGTAATACGGTTATCCGAAATAATCATAGCCCAAATGTTGACTTTGTTTTGTTAAATGGTACAACCAATCTTATGCTTTGCGACAATTTGCTCATTAAAAACAACTCTATGACGAGAATAGCTATTGTTGGAACTTTAATTATAAAACACAATGTAGAGATAAGCAATAATTTTGTAAAAAAACATTCAGCAGGAACCGCAGGAGCAGGCATTGTGAATGCCCCACTTGGTGGATTAATAATAAAAGATAGAGTGAAAATTATTAACAACACTACTGATTCCAACCAAAATGCGGCAATTTGTATTATCAATCAAGGTGCAGGTTTTTCAGTGTTTATTGGTGATAGCGTTTTGATTAAAAATAACAGAGTTTTAACCCCTGGCTTTGGCAAAGGCGGAGCAATTAGTTTTTTCCCAAATCCCACACCAGTAACGACTGGCTTAAAATCATTTAAAATGGGTGCTGCTATATTTGATGGTAATGAGGCAGACCAAGGAGGCGCTATTTATTGCGAAGATTCAACAATTAAATTAGAGTTAAATGGCACTATATTCCGTGGTAATAAAGCCAAAAAAGGAGGCGCTATTTATACCCGAGGCTCACTTGATATTAAGAATGCCAACTTTACAGATAATACAGCAGATACGGCAAATTCTATTTATATCAATAGTGCGATGGGTGGTAGCAGCGCACCTAACATTAATGTGGAGAATAGTCGTTTTTTTAATGCTACTAAACCAGCCAACAAGCAAAATCATATTTATGCTACTTACAGGCCATTGGCATCCATTCCTCCAAGTATAAGCTTTATCGGCAATTGGTGGGGCAAAAGTGACACAATAGGCGTGCTACAGGAAAATCCAAAAGGTTTGAGTGCATTGAATTATTGGGCTGTAGCCAACTGGGCAGTTAAAAATGGTACACCAGTTGTGAAAGCTGATACTACATTTCCGGTAGCCGCAACTATAAAGTATAACCATGGTTTGGCTTTTCCGGCATCAAGCTTCGCCATGCTTAAAGGAACTTTTACGGTGGATACCGGAACCTTTACACCTGTTACCGCCAACATCAACAGTAGCAATGTAGTGAGCAGTACTTACAAAACTTTTAAAGATACATCCAGCAAAAGCGCCAATGCTGATATTGTGGCCTGGATAGATGCCGATACGTTTAAAACAAGCGTGTTGGTGTGGAGTATAGATACGCTCGTAAGCAAGGATACAACAACGAGCATTGCCAAAAAAAGCTTGCCAAAAATATTAATTTACCCAAATCCCGCAACAGATTATATCAATATTGAAGGTGCTGAAAGCGGCAGTAGTATTGAGATTTATGATGTGATGGGGAAATTGGTGCGCATCAACTCCGCTGAGCCAAACAAACAAATTGTTGATATAAAATCTCTCCCAGCGGGTATTTACACCCTCAAAATCACTACCAAAGAAGGAAATGTGGGTACGGCAAAAATGCTGAAGGAGTAAATTTGATAGATAATTTTTGATACTTTCAACGTATAAAATGGACAACAATGGCTTACTACTGCTGCTTTTTGTAGCACTTATCATCAATGCCCTCATTTCTTTGTGAATGGCTTTTTATGGCAAAAGGAAAGGTGGTGATTTTAAACAAATCCTTTTGGTATCCACTTTTTTGGGGTCTATGTGGGGCATAGTGTTTTTATACGTTCATCTGCGCAGAAAAAGAATAGCCTAAATCAAATAGCCACAACAATTATGTTGTGGCTATTTGTCATTTTGGGGGATTATCTATCGATAGATGAAAATAATCAATCAAAAATCCAATCTATTTCTTCATTTCTTTGGCAAAAGTATCTTTAAGACCAACTGTTTGGTTGAAGACTAATTTTTGGGCAGTGCTGTCTTTATCCACCGAAAAATATCCTTTGCGCATAAATTGAAACTGGTCGCCGACACTGGCTTTTAGCAAAGAAGCTTCAACCCTTGCCTTCGTATTCAATTCCATGGATTGCGCGTTGATATGATCCTTAAAATCACCCTCAGCATTGGCTGGGTCTTCAACAGTAAACAAACGATTATACATTCGCACTTCGGCCTTTACGGCGTCAGCAGCATTGACCCAATGAATTACGCCTTTGACATGGATGCCACTGGTATCACTTCCGCTTTTACTTTCAGTATTATAAGTACAATGCAATTCTGTTACATTGCCCTCCGCATCTTTAACGACTTCGTTACAAGTGATGATATAGGCGTGCTTCAATCGCACCGAAAGGCCGGGACCAAGTCGGAAGAATTTTTTGGGAGGCTCTTCCATAAAATCATCGCGCTCGATATACAGTTCGCGGCTAAATGAAAGTTCGCGTGTACCGGCATGTTCATCTTCTGTATTATTATCGGCAATCAAAGATTCTGTTTGCCCTTCGGGATAATTAGTGATGATAACCTTGATAGGATCTAATACTGCCATCACACGATGTGCTGTTTTGTTTAATTGCTCGCGCACACAAAATTCTAACACCGAAATGTCCACCAAATTTTCCCTTTTGGCCACACCAATCATATCGCAAAACTGACGGATAGCCGCCGGAGGATAGCCTCTACGGCGCATCCCGCTAATGGTGGGCATACGCGGATCATCCCATCCGGTAACATGCTTTTCGTTGACTAATTGTAATAATTTCCTTTTGCTCGTAATCATATAGCTCACACTGCGGCGTGCAAATTCATATTGATGCGAAGGGAAAATGTCTAATTGCTGAATAAACCAATCGTACAAAGGACGATGATGAATAAACTCTAAGGTACAAATAGAGTGGGTAATTTGTTCGATACTATCACTTTGGCCATGCGCAAAATCATACATCGGATAAATACACCAATTGTTACCCGTACGGTGATGATGCACATGTTTAATTCTGTAAATAATAGGGTCGCGCAAAAGCAAGTTGGGATGTGCCATATCAATTTTGGCACGCAATACTTTTGCGCCGTCGGGGAAATCTCCCTTGCGCATTGCTGCGAACAAACTTAGATTTTCTTCAATGCTTCTGGCTCTGAAAACGCTTTCTACTCCGGGTTTGCCAATATCACCCTTTTGCTCGGCCATTTCCTCGGCAGTAGAGTCATCAACATAAGCCAATCCTTTTTCGATCAGCTTGACTGCAAACTGATACAATTGCTCAAAATAATCAGAGGCATACAATTCATTGCTCCATTCAAAGCCCAACCATTGAATATCGGCTTTGATGCTATTGACATATTCTGTCTCCTCGGTGGCAGGATTAGTGTCATCAAAACGCAAATTACATTGACCATTATATTTTTTAGCCAAGCCAAAATTGAGGCAAATGGAAGAGGCGTGACCAATGTGTAAATATCCATTTGGCTCTGGAGGAAATCTGGTATGCACACGACCATTGTTGACTCCGGCAGCAATATCTTTTTCTATAATTTCCTCTAAAAAATTCAGTGATTTTTCTTCGCTCATTGTCTGTTATTAATTACTTTGAATAAATGCTGTTCTATTTCACGCGCAATTTCTGACCAATTTTTATTCCGTCAAAATTAAGGCCATTCCATTCATTGAGCTGCTTTATGGAGATTCCATATTTTTTAGCAATGCTGTATCCTGTATCACCTTTCGCAACGATATGGTATTGCAAAGCTTCAGAGGTTGTCTCTTTTAACTCCTTGGCGGCAGATTTAGTGACGCCTTGTGAACGTGTAAATACGGCTGAGGAGTCGCTGCTGCTCACTTTCATATTTGATTTTGAAGACCGAGAATACACTGCCTTATCAAGCTTTGCTTTTAATCTATCGATTTCATCCATAGGCTCTTCATTCACCACAATTTGCTCTGCCTTCTTTTCTGGAGCAAGTTCAGTTTTCGGTTCTGCTTTCACTTCCGAAACAACAGCAGTGGGTACTGAATCCTTTTGTAAAAAAGCAGGGCGCTCGGCACCATAGCCTATTTCGATTTCTTCTTCTACTTTAATGGCAGATTTTTTTGTGGGCAAATAGTCATCTTTTACTGGCTGAGCTGTCGATTCCTTCAATTTATAATTTTGGATTTGAGGCTCTTTCGATGCTTTGACTGTTTTGAAAGTTTCGGGTCGCTCATCAGCTTGCTCCTGGAGTTTTAATACTGAGCCAGGTGCAGCTTGCTCGTTATGCGCCATCAAATTATAAATCCTCAATTGACGACTGCTCATGCCTTCGTTATGTGCAATCATTTCTATCGTTTCGCCCTCTTGAACGATATGGGTAGGATGGGCACCTTTATATTTTTTGGGTTCGAGATAGATGTGCATATCTCTTGGCAATGGAGCATCTTCCAATTCATTTATTTCTAAAAGCTTTGCGTATCTAATATTATACTTCATTGCTTTATCCAACAACATTTCACCTTTTTTGGCTTGAAAAGCTCTGATATCATTGATGCGCACCGTACCGTCATCGCTTGTATTCATCACTAATTGCTGTGCCCTATCAGATGCTTGAGTAATAGAAATGGGTGCTGCCACCTCTTTTACGTTTTCAGCTTTAGTCGCAATCATTTCATTGCTTACTTCTTTCATCGGAACAACCTCATTGACTCTTTCTTTATTTGCAGCTAGGGTGTATTGTTGTAAATCATAATCTTCTACCATCTTAATCAACTTGTGTGCATAAGCAGGATTAGTAGCATAACCGCATTTTTTCAAACCTTTGGCCCAAGCATGATAGTTGCTCACATCATAAGTAAACAACTCGGCATAGCGAACAGACTTTTTTAAATAATCGGAATGATCTATGTAGGATTCCTTGGCACTACTATATTTTCGAAAACACTCATTTGGTGCATCATCTGTGTGCGCAAAAGTTTCCCCCTTCCATTCTTTTTTACATTTTATACCAAAATGATTGTTGGCCTTAGTTGCCAATTCACTTTCTCCGGCACCAGTTTCATAAATGCCTTGGGCCAAGGTAATTGATGCAGGAATCCCTACCCTTCTTTGCTCTTCCATCGCCCAATCAGCGTATTGGTTGACATAAGCTCTTGCCTTTTCGTCAAAAGAACTTGATTGTGATTTTGCGATAAATGCGCTGAATGCAAAACAAATTGTGAGTATTCTTCTTATCATTATTATTTTATTTAAAGTGCAATTTTTCGAATGACCGAAATACCGTCGCGTATGGGCAGAACAATAACCTCTACCCGATGATCCGATTTTATCTTTTGGTTGAACAAATGCATGGCGCGCTCATTCTTCCCTTGTTCTTCTTCGGGCAGAAGCACCCTACCCTCAAACAATACATTATCTGCAACAATAATTCCTCCAATTTTAAGCTGATCAAAAACCAAATCATAATAGAGCGAATAGTTGGGTTTATCGGCATCGATAAATACTAAATCCCAAGGCTCTTTTATGCTTTTCAACAATTCGGTGGCGTCCCCAAAATGCGGAATAATCTTTTCGGCCAAACCTGATAAGTCAAAATACTTTTGAGCAATTTCTTTGCGTTCTTCTTCTATTTCGATGGTATGAACATAGCCGTAATCATCCAAACCCTGAGCCAAACAAATAGTAGCATAACCTGTAAAAGTACCTATTTCTAATACTCTTGCAGGCCGAATCATCTTACTTAACAATTGCAAAATACTACCTTGCAAATGTCCAGACAACATCACAGGTTGCATTTCCTTTCGATAAGTTTCACGCTCCAAAGCCGCCAAAAGAGGCATCTCGGAAGAGCTCATTTTGCTGGCATATTGATTTAATGCTTCGTCAAAAAGAATTGAAGTCATCGTTAATTAAAAATTAGGTTGCAACTTGTTGTGTGTATAAAAATCGCGGATATAACAAACTACCTCATCGGCAGTGTCAAAAATTTTGATCATTTCTAAATCTCCGTCACTGATGTTATTTTCCTCGTGCAACATGGTTTCGCGCATCCAATTAAACAAGCCATTCCAATAGGTACTGCCAACGCATATCATTGGCGTTTGGGTGAATTTTCTGGTTTGAATCAAAGTAGCTACTTCAAAAAATTCATCCATAGTACCCCAGCCTCCGGGCATCATAATGAACCCTTGAGAATACTTAGTGAACATTACCTTGCGAACAAAAAAGTAATCAAAATTGAGGTTTTTATCCGGGTCGATATAAGGATTGGAACTCTGTTCAAAAGGCAATTCAATATTCAAGCCTACCGAGCGACCATTGGCTATTTTGGCCCCTTTGTTGGCCGCTTCCATAATACCAGGCCCACCTCCCGAAATCACGCCAAAGCCTTCTTCAGAGAGACGTTGGGAAATATCTACTGCCAGTTGGTAATACTTATTCTCGGGTGCTGTACGTGCCGAACCAAAAATAGAAATACAAGGACCAATCTTAGCTAATTCTTCAAATCCATGTACAAATTCTGCCATTATCTTGAATATCTGCCAACTAGAATGCGCCTTTGTTTCAGTCCAGTCCCTTAGTTTTAATCCAGTTTTAAAATTAGCCATAGTAGTTTATCAGGTTAATAGTTGAAATTAGTTGATTACAGCAGCAACAGTGTTCTGCTGGTTTTTATTTGACAACAAAAATAAAAGACCAAACGTTAAAGCAGCATTAATGATCAGTAATTCAATGCCAATTTTGTATTCCCCAAAAATGGAATGTGACAATTGAAGCACACGCTCACTTGTTCCAGCATCTAGTTTAATCGTTCTGAAATACCATTCGGCATTGTTGACAAAATCTAAAGAAAAAGTAAGCGCTAAGGCCAATAAGCAAAGGATTAATGGATATTTCTCGGAGATGCTACGTTTTGTCAAAATACCAAAAGCAAACAAACCGAGCAAAGGACCGTAAGTAAATCCTGCTACTTTGAGTAAAATATCTATCAGTGAGCCATTATCTACCTCACGAAAAAAGAAAATGCACAACAGGAATACCACACTAAAGCTGAAATGTACGGCATAACGAATTTTTGCACGCTTTTCTTCCGACCAATCCGCACGACGTTTAAGCCCCAAAATATCGATACAAAATGAAGAAGTTAAAGCTGTTAATGCACCATCTGCGCTAGGGAAAAGTGCCGAAACCAAACCTATCAAAAATATAACCGTAATAAAAAAGGGTAAACCTGATTGGATAGCGATGGTGGGGAACAAACTGTCACCACTTGCATCAATTCCTTTGGCGCCAGCATAAAGAGCCAATAAAGCCCCTAACAATAAAAAGACAAAGACCACTACCATTTGTACAAATCCAAATAGCAACATGTTTTTTTGTGCATCCTTTACATTACTAACAGAAATGTTTTTTTGCATCATCTCTTGATCAAGACCTGTCATAGCAATCGTAATAAATGCACCACCAATGATTTGTTTCAAGAAGAAATTGGGTTTGGCGGCATTGGTGGCAAAAATATGAGTGTAGTCTTTTTCGCTCATCGACTGCCAAACCGAATTCAAGCCAAGATGCAATTCGCTCATCATATAGCCCACGCAGATTGCCAACGCAAGTAGCATAAATGTGGTTTGTAAAGTATCTGTCCACACGATTGTTTTTACACCACCTCTTAAGGTGTACAACAAAATAAGCAATAGAATAATAACAGATGTCATTTCGAAAGAAATACCCATTTCTTCCAAAACAAAAATCTCCAACACTTTAATCACTAAATAGAGCCTCAAAGTGGCACCGAGGGTGCGAGATAAAATAAAAAACAAAGAGCCTGTTTTGTAGGCAGTTATTCCCAATCTTCTTTCGAGATAGGTGTAAATGGATGTAAGTTGCATTTTGTAATAAACGGGCAGCAGAACATAAGCTACCACAAAATAGCCAATCCAATAACCTATAGCAACCTGAAAATACTCAAAGCCAATTTTGCCCACTGTACCCGGAACCGAAATAAAAGTCATTCCTGAAAGTGAAGTCCCAATCATCCCAAAAGAGACCAACAACCAATTTGACTTTCTATTTCCGATAAAGAATGATTCATTATTGGAATGACGTGAAGTATAAAAAGCGATGCCTAAGAGTAAAGCAAAATAGGCCAGAATAATGGTGATGAGCATTATTTTAGAAGGTAGTTATGAAAGATAAAAATACAAGTTCTTATAATAAATAAAAGGCTTCGTTCGGTTTGGATTGCAGAACAAAGCCTTAGGGTAATGATGGTTCCAATTTTAAAAGCCTACCATAATTCCAAATCGTAAATCTACGCCACCCACTCCTCTGTAATAGCTATTGGGGTCATTCAAAACGTCAAACAAAATGGTAGTGTTAAAAGATGTCCTGTCACTTATCGGTTGTTTAAAACCTAATCCTAATAATATGCTCGGTGAGCTTAAACTTCTTTTTTCATAAAGACCTGAAAATTCATTTTGATAATACGCATCAAAAATATTGTATTCATATTCTGAGTGAATGTAAATACTTTGCCAAATTAAATATCTTGCCCAAACACCCCCAGAATAAGAGTTTGTAGAGAAAATATTGGTTGTTGAACCCATAGGCAAATTGTTGTAATCAAATTTTACTCGATTATAACCATACCCTAAACGCAAACCTGTAGTCAGGTTCTTGGCTATTTGATAGCCTGCCATTGGCGCTATTCCCACACTCACTCCTTGCCCAAATGCAAGGCGAAAATCTCCACCCAAAACTAATTTGTCTCTGTCAAAACCAGATTTTTTTGCAGGCTTTTTGGCTACTTTTCTTCCACTGCTATTATAAATAACCTGAGCATCTGAAGTGAACACTGAAAAACACAAAACAATTAGGGCTATTAGCTTTTTCATTTTTAAAATTTTTATGGTTACTTTTCAACGATAACGAAGTTAAAGCATTTTGATCAAACAGGAATTTAGGGCCAACTATTTACCAAACTTCTTTTTCAGCGCATTGAGCGCATCATTGATATTTGTTGCTTCTATTGGTTTGGCTTTAGCTGTTTGCTGCACTTTACCTCGATGATGAGCCGCTTTATTAGGTATCCCCTCTTGGGTTTGCTTTATAGACAGGGCAATTCTTTTACGAGGAATATCAACCTCAGTAACCTTGACCATCACTTGCTGATTGAGCTTCAACAATTCATTAGGGTCTGTGATATATTTATGAGCAATCTCAGAGACGTGTACCAGTCCATCCTGCTTGACACCAATATCAACGAAAGCACCAAACCGGGTAAGATTGGTCACAATACCGGGCACAATCATACCTACCTGTACATCTTCGATACTAAAAATTTGGGCAAATTCAAATGCTTGGGCTTCACTGCGAGGGTCTAATCCAGGCTTTCTTAATTCTTTAATGATATCCTGAACCCCCAAAACACCAAGACTGTCTGTAACATATTTCTGTGGGTTAATATTTTTGAGCAATGCTTCATTGCCAATTAATTGATCGACGTTAGTATTCAAATCTTTTGCCATTTGCCCAACTACTTCATACGACTCGGGATGCACCGCACTAGCATCTAACGGTTGTTCTCCTTCCTTTACCCTCAAAAAGCCAGCACATTGTTCGTATGCCTTAGCGCCAAGTCGGGGAACTTTAAGCAATTGTTTTCTGCTGTTAAATCTTCCTATTTGATTGCGGTATTGAACAATATTCTCGGCAATTGAAGGTCCGATACCGCTAACATAGCTGAGCAAATGTTTGCTGGCAGTGTTGAGATTAACACCAACCATATTCACACAGCTCACTACTGTTTGGTCTAGCTTTTCTTTAAGTCTAGTTTGATTCACATCGTGCTGGTATTGCCCTACCCCAATACTTTTGGGATCAATCTTTACCAATTCGGCAAGCGGATCCATTAAGCGTCTGCCAATGCTCACAGAGCCCCGTACGGTGATATCTTGCTCCGGAAATTCTTCTCTGGCAATTTCGGAGGCACTATATATAGAAGCACCGTCTTCATTGACTAAATATACAGGCAAATTCAAGTTCAATCCTTTGATAAATTGCTCTGTTTCGCGCCCTGCTGTACCATCTCCAATTGCAAAAGCCTGGATACTATATTGCTGTACCAAACTACGGATTTTGTGTTCGGCATCCTGAAGTCGATTGTTTTTTTCGTGGATGTAAATCAATTCTGTCTTTTGCAAAGCACCCGTTTCGTCGAGGCATACCACTTTGCATCCTGTGCGATAACCAGGGTCAATAGCCAAAACCCGTTTGCTACCCAAAGGCGATGAAAGCAGCAATTGACGAAGGTTTTCGGCAAAGACATTAATGGCCTCTTCATCTGCTTTGGTTTTGAGTGCCATGCGAAATTCGCTCTCCAAGCTCGGTTGCAACAACCTGCGATAAGCGTCTTTAATGCCCTTCTTTACTATCTCAGCAGCAGCATTATGATGTTGGATGAATTGCGCTTCTAATTTTTCTATTGCCAATTCTTCTACTGGGGCAATTTCCATTTTCAAAAATCCTTCCATAAAACCACGCAAAATGGCCAGCATACGATGAGAAGGGATTTTAGAAATGGGCTCTGAGAACGCGAAATAATCCTTGTACTTAGCTGCCTCAGATTCTTTATCGGCCACCACTTTACTGTGCACCATTGCTGTATCTTCAAAAAATTTCCTGATTTTAGCGCGTGCATTGGCGTCTTCATTGACCAATTCGGCAATGATGTCTCTGGCGCCCTGCAAAGCATCGTCTGTAGTTTTTACCAATTCCGAGATAAATGCTTTTGCTTCTGCGTTTGGGTCAATATCTTCTTGTGCAAAGATTTTTAAAGCTAGTGGCTCTAAGCCATTCTCGCGGGCAGTTTGTGCTTTTGTTTTTCGTTTTGGCTTGTAAGGGAGATAAATATCTTCTAGCACAGCAATGGTCGACGCAGCATCAATTTTGGCTTGCAACGATTCTGTCATCTTGCCTTGCTCGGTAATAGTCTTTTCTATAAAGGCTTTTCGCTCGGAAAATTCCCTTTGTATCTTGGCTTCATCCTGAATTGCTTGAATTTGCACTTCATCAAGCCCTCCTGTTTTATCCTTCCTATATCGGGCAATAAAGGGTATGGTAGCACCTTCGTTTAGCAATTCTAGGACGGTATTGACATCATTTGATTTTAATTGAAGTGTAGCAGCTACACTTTCGGCAAAAGGTAAAAAGCTCATTAATTTGTCTGATTATTATTTGGAAAGGATGGCGAAAATAGTGAAAATTGCTTTGGAGTAACCCAAGCACTTGAATAGGATAAAAAATGAATCTTAAAGAGCAAATTTTACTGGAGCATTCAAAAGAAAATTCGATGAAAATTGCTCATTGGATAGGCAATAACAGCGAACATTTTGCCGAATTAATGAAACTACTGCTTGGCAAAGAAAAGATAGTAGTACAACGAAGCGCTTGGATATTGAGCATTTGCTCAGATCAATATCCCGAATTGGCAATGTCTTATCTACAACAATTGATTGCACAATGTGAGCAAAAAGGGATTCACGATGCCGTAAAAAGAAATGTAACGCGAGTAATGGCTCGTATCACTATCCCGACAGAGCTGCATGAAGCTACTTTAAATCTATGTATTGAATTATTATCAAACCCAAAAGAATCGGTGGCAGTGCGCTGTTGGTCAATGGAAATTATAGCGCAATTAACGAAAACATATCCTGAGCTAAAAAGCGAATTGAAAAACATTATTGAAGATGCACTTGAACATCAAGAAATATCCGCTGGATTCAAATCAAAGGCTAAACGCATATTGTTATCGCTCAATAAAAAAACCGGCAACAATTAGAGCCGGTTCTATTTTATTAATTCATTGAAGATTGATTGGGGTGGGCATCTTCCTCTATACGTAACTTTCCTTTGGGTACTCTGCCAGCACCAGCATAATATTTGCGCCAGTAGGCGTCACTAAGCTTGCTTATCATCACTCCTTGGCTTACCGAAGAATGAACAAAATAATCGTTCATTAAATAAATACCGACGTGAGAAATTCGTTTGGTACGAATATTGAAGAAAACCAAATCGCCTTCTTTCAATTCTTCTTTGTTCCAAATAGAATGACAAATACGAAACTGCTCGGCTGCTGTGCGAAATAAACTGACATTAAATACACGTGCATAAAGCCTTTGAACAAATGCACTGCAGTCTATACCGCTTTGGTCAGTACCTCCCAAACGGTATCTGGTGCCATACCATTCGTCAATAAAACTGTATAACAAATCGTTGGTAATAACCTGTGGTAATACACCTAGCATGTTGGCATATTTAAGATTCAAGAACTTATTCAATGAAGTAATGAAGTTCTTTTCTTCTGGACCTTTTTTATTAGAGTTATTGCTTTTGGCAATTAACTCTTTGCTCAATGGGGTTTCTAATCTGGTTCTATTAGACGCTAAAGATTTTGGCTCCATTAATTCATGAGCCGAGTTACAACTACTACCTAATATTACCATACTGGTGATAAGCAAGGTGGTCCATAATGTTTTCTTCGTCATTATACGCATTGCTGTTTTTAAGATGAAAAGAAAATTAACCTTGTTAGTCCTTTAAAAAATTTCGATGGCGAAGATAACCAACAACCACCTAAAAGCAACTTCCCTAAATGTAGTTTTAACATTTAGGGAAGTGTAAAAAAAATTATAAATAAAATAAATGCTGCGTCTATTTGGCTTGAATATCTTTGAGCACATTAACCGCTTCGGCAAGTGAAATATCCTTTTTGAGTAGTCTAATCCAATTTTTATTTCTCTCCGAACGTGCTGTATCTGCAGAAATCGCAGACTTATCTTTTTCTAAATTATCAATATCCAATAGACTAGTCAATTTATCTAACTCTTCCATTTTTTTGGATAGGGCAATATTCTCGTCTTGTTGTTTTTTAAATTTGGTTTCGTTAAGAAATACAATATTCTCTTCCTCTAACTTTTTTAATCTTTTTGCATTTTCCTTAATCAGTTCGAAAGACTTACTAGCATTTACTCTCTTAGCACTTAAAGCCTTTAGTTTAGAAATATCAAAAGAACCAGCCCAATAAGACACTTGTCCATCATCGGTTTTAAACATTTGGCCAGACTCCGAATTAGTAATCACGGGCAAGGGAGCAGGTTTGATTTCGTCATAAGGTAATGCTGCCTTATCCTTTCTTTCACCAATCTCAATTTCGCTATAAATATCTGGCAGGATAATATCTGGAGTTACTCCTTTCAATTGTGTGCTTCCACCGTTTACCCTGTAAAATTTCTGAATCGTTAATTTTAGAGAGCCTATCTCAGGTTGCTTTTCATTCAGCATTTTTAGTCTTACCATGGGGTCAAGAAATTCGTCAACGGGCACTTGCTTTTGCACTGTACCTTTACCAAAAGTAGGACTACCCACTATGACAGCTCTTTTATAATCCTGCATAGCTGCAGCCAAAATTTCGGAGGCTGAAGCACTACCTTGGTTAACCATAATGACAAAAGGACCATCATAAATAGCATTGGTTCGGCTTTTTAGTACCATAGGCTGAGCACCGCTAGTTTTTACTTGTACCACTGGCCCTGGACCAACAAATACGCCCGCCATATCTACCACATCGTTTAGAGAACCTCCACCATTGTAGCGCAGATCAAGAATAATACCGGTCACTCCTTCATCCTTTAATTTTGCAACTTCTTTGGCTACATCTTCGCCCGAACGACGACCGTCTGAACTATTGAAATTGCTATAAAATTCGCTGAGATAGATGTACCCCATCTTTCCCTTTTCTGTCTTGATAATTACTGATTTTGCAAAGGTTTCTTCGAGTTCTACTTTTCCTCTAATGATGGGAATTACCTTTATAGAACCATCTACACGACGCACAGTTAAACGAACTTCTGTTCCTTTCTCTCCGCGGATTTTCTGCACCACGTCTTCTAATTCATAACCCTGAATATCTTCGGGCTCTGCAGCACCTTGCCCTACCTTAATGATTTCGTCATTCGCTTTTAACTCTCCTTGCTTCCAACTCGGACTACCTGGGACAATAGACGCCACTTTTATTTTATCATCCTCTGGTTTCAACTGGGCACCAATCCCATAAAACTCACCAGACATTTGTACATCAAACTTTTTCTTTTCGCGTGGAGGGAAAAAATCTGTGTGCGGGTCTTCGCTCAGGCTGATGGCATTGATGTACAATGCAAAACGATCATCCTCACTTACTTTGTTGAGCTTGGTAAAATATTTCTGCAAGTTAGTGTCAACTTTTCCTCTCGCAGATACGCGCAATTCAGCATCAGACCTCATAACAAATTTCACAGTATCTACTTTTGTAGCGGTATCTCTCCGGGCTTTTTCGTCTTCCTGAATTTTCTTCATCTCCATGTACTTGGCCAAAACCCGATATTTTACATAACGTGACCAACGCTCTTTCAAAGCTTTGTCATTGGCAGCAAAATCGATTTTGTCAGCATTAAGTTGAATCTCTTCATTACCATCAAAGGTGAAGTTCGTTTTGATAATCTCTTTGAAATACCCCTCAATTTGATTCGTACGTTTTTTATAGAGTGTACTGAATAAATTATAAAAGTCAAAAGTCGAACCTTTGATTTCATCATCGATTTTGAAACGGTATTTTTCTAATTCTTTAATATCCTCTTTGGTAAAAAGTTTCTTTTCAAAATCGGCGGTTTCTAAAAGCTTAGTGAATACTCTGTTTGAAAAACTATCATCTACAGGACGTGGAGCAAAATGTCCTTCCTGAATAATACCCATTACTGTATTCAAAATCATTGACTTCCGCTCGTGAGAACTAGAAACATCCTCGTTGATATATTTGAACGAAAAGAAAGCAGCTAGTGCGGCGATAATTAATAAGGGTATGCCAATTTTATACTTCATGAAGTGCAACATAAACGTGCGATAAATAATTGATAAGCCCCACAAATGTAATGGTTAAACGGTTAATAAAACGTGAAGGAAAAGTGGAATTCTTATGCCTATATTCTAACTTTTAAAATCGGATAAAATGGCTGCCTCAATGGTAGGTTAAAGCTGTTTTCGATTGACTGCCTTTACCCGAAAAAAAGATACCGCTGCAATAAAAACATTGCAGCGGTATCTTGACAATAAAATTAAGAACGACTATTCTTCGTCGTCAAACTCTAAGATGTCTTTGTTTGACATCAACAATTCGTATTCATCTTTCGAACCAACGATGATACCATCAAAGTCGCGGTTACCTGTACCTGCAGGGATTAAGTTACCCGTAATAACGTTTTCTTTCAATCCTTGTAGTGTATCAGATTTACCATTGATAGCTGCTGTAGAAAGGACTTTTGTTGTCTCTTGGAATGAAGCTGCTGAAATCCAGCTGCGTGTACCCAAAGAGGCTTTTGTAATACCTAACAACAGAGGCATAGAAGTTGCTGGCTCAGCATCGCGGTATTCTACCAATTTTTTATCAGCACGACGCAATGCAGAGTTTTCCTCACGAATTTCACGAAGAGTAGCAATCTGACCAGGATGTAAAATTTCTGAACCACCATTGTCAGTCACTACTTTCTTGTCAAATATCCAGTCATTTTCTGCCATAAAGTCGAATTTGTCTTCAGTATCATTCTCAAGGAATTTAGTATCTCCTGGGTCAACAATTGTTACTTTACGCATCATCTGACGAACGATAACCTCAACGTGCTTGTCGTTGATTTTTACCCCTTGCAAACGATAAACTTCCTGAATCTCATTTACCAAGTACTCCTGTACCGCAAATGGACCTTTGATAGCCAAAATATCACTTGGCGTGGTAGCACCATCAGACAATGGATTACCAGCTTTGATAAAGTCACCATCTTGTACTGTAATCTGACGAGACAATGGAACCAAGTATTTCTTCACCATTCCGTCTTTCGACTCAACAGTCATTTCACGGTTACCACGTTTGATATTTCCAAAAGCAACTACACCATCAATCTCAGCCACAACAGCAGGATTACTTGGGTTACGTGCTTCAAACAATTCAGTTACTCGCGGAAGACCTCCGGTGATATCTCGGCTACGACCCATTACACGTGGTATCTTAGCGATAACCTGACCATTATGTACTTTCTCGCCTTCACTAACGATAATATGAGAACCTACTGGTAAGTTGTATGATTTATCTTCTTTACCATCAATGAGGATGGCAGGTATTTTGGTTTTATCTTTTGTTTCGATAACCACTTTCTCGCGGTGACCTGTTTGCTCATCAGCTTCTTCGCGGAAAGTTACACCTTCTACGATACCTTCAAAACGAACCGAACCAGTAACCTCTGAGATAATTACCGCGTTAAACGGATCCCAAGCACAGATAGGTTGTCCTTTGGTTATTTTTTGGCCATTCTTAATTTTAAGAATAGAACCATAAGGAATATTGTGAGTGGTCAATAAACGATCATTGGCAACATCTACTACGCGCAATTCACCCGTACGTCCGATAACCACAACAGTATCTTCACCTTCTTCATTTTTGTATGAAGTAGTACGCAATCCATCAAATTGTGCTGTACCATCGAAACGAGACAACAATTGAGAATCAGTTGCAGAACTACTTGCTACCCCACCGACGTGGAAAGTACGAAGTGTCAACTGTGTACCAGGCTCACCAATACTTTGTGCGGCGATGATACCAACAGAGTCACCTTTTTGTGCGGTGTAACCTGTGGCCAAGTTTTTACCATAACATTTGGTACAAACCCCTTTCTTAGCCTCACAAGTAAGTACAGAGCGAATTTCAACAGTATCAATTGCCGTATTTTCTATAGCCGTTGCAATATCTTCATTGATTTCACCACCAGCTTCTACAATTAATTCGTTGGTCAATGGATCAATCACATCGTGCAATGAAGTACGACCTAAGATACGGTCATACAATGACTCAATAATTTCTTCATTATCTTTCAAAGCAGAAGTAGCAATACCACGCAATGTGCCACAATCTTCTTCATTGATCACGACATCTTGTGCCACATCCACTAGACGACGAGTTAGGTAACCCGCATCCGCTGTTTTAAGGGCGGTATCCGCAAGACCTTTACGCGCACCGTGGGTAGAGATAAAGTACTCCAATACTGACAAGCCTACTTTGAAGTTTGACAAGATTGGGTTTTCGATAATTTCTGAACCTGTTGATCCCGAACGACGAGGTTTTGCCATCAATCCACGAAGACCAGCAAGCTGTTTTACTTGTTGTTTACTACCACGCGCTCCAGAATCCAACATCATATAAACTGAGTTGAAACCTTGCTTGTCGGTAGCCATTTCTTTTATCAAAGTTTCCGTAACACGTGTGTCCACACGGCTCCAGATATCGATGATTTGGTTATAACGCTCGTTGTTGGTGATTAAACCCATGTTGTAGTTATCCCAAACTTCTTCAACATCACCGTGTGCTGAGTTCACCAATTCTTCTTTAATCACAGGTACAGTAAGGTCGCGGATGTTGAAAGACAATCCACCACGGAATGCCGTACGGAACCCTAATGTTTTGATATCGTCAAGGAAAGCAACAGTTTGAGGAATGTTGGTGTTTTTCAAGATATCACCGATGATTTCTCTCAATGATTTCTTGGTCAGCAATGCATTAACAAAACCGTTTGACTTTGGTACAAACTGATTGAATATTACACGTCCGACTGTTGTTTCGATTAATTCGTTTTTAAGACTACCATCTTTTTGACGAACGTTTGCTTTTACCTTAATCCAGGCGTGCAAATCTGCACGGCCTTCGTTATTGGCAATCACTACTTCTTCAGCAGAATAGAAAGCTTTTCCTTCACCTTTTACAATTTCTGTATCGGTAGTTTTCTTACCTTTTGTAAGGTAATAAAGACCAAGTACCATGTCCTGAGAAGGAAGGGTGATTGGCGTACCATTTTGAGGGTTCAAGATATTGTGAGAAGCCAACATTAGCAATTGAGCTTCAAGGATTGCAGCGTGACTCAATGGAACGTGAACAGCCATTTGGTCACCATCGAAATCCGCGTTAAACGCCGAACACACCAATGGATGGAGCTGAATTGCTTTACCTTCAATCAATTTTGGCTGGAAAGCTTGGATAGACAATCTATGCAGCGTTGGGGCACGGTTCAATAAGATAGGATGACCTTTCAAAACATTTTCTAAGATATCCCAAACTACAGCTTCTTTGCGCTCTACTAGTTTTTTCGCACTCTTAACGGTTTTAACGATACCGCGCTCAATCAATTTACGGATGATAAATGGCTTGAACAATTCGGCTGCCATATCCTTAGGGATACCGCACTCGTGTAGTTTCATTTCTGGGCCTACCACGATAACCGAACGACCAGAATAATCCACACGTTTACCCAAAAGGTTTTGACGGAAACGACCTTGCTTACCTTTCAAAACATCTGAAAGAGATTTCAAAGCACGTCCACCTTCAGCTTTTACAGCATTTGATTTACGGCTGTTATCGAATAATGAATCTACCGCCTCTTGCAACATACGTTTTTCATTACGCAAGATTACTTCTGGCGCTTTGATTTCTAACAAACGCTTCAAACGGTTGTTACGGATGATCACACGACGATAAAGATCATTCAAATCAGAGGAGGCGAAACGACCGCCATCCAATGGAACCAAAGGACGCAATTCTGGTGGGATGATTGGTAAATATTGCATTACCATCCACTCCAATTTATTTTCAACTCTTGTATTCGCTTCGCGGAAAGCTTCAACCACGCTCAAGCGCTTTAGAGCTTCTTGTTTACGTTGCTGAGAAGTTTCGTTGGCAGCAGCATTACGCAATTCGTAGCTCAATGTATCGAGGTCGATACGAGACAACAAATCGTGTACAGCTTCAGCACCCATTTTAGCGATGAATTTGTTTGGATCTTCATCGGGTAAATAATGATTCTCTTTCGAAATCGCTTCTTGAATTTCAAGATATTCATCTTCGCTCAACAATTGTTGGTGAACATTTTCAGAATCTTTCAAATTCAATTTTTGGCGGATTAAATCTTCGGCCTCACCTGCCTGAATCACTACATAACGCTCGTAGTAAACGATGCTTTCCATTTTTTTAGAAGAGCAACCCAACAGGTAACCGATTTTATTCGGCAAGCTTTTGAAATACCAGATATGAACTACAGGCACAACCAATTTAAGGTGCCCCATACGCTCACGACGTACTTTCTTTTCAGTAACTTCAACACCACAACGGTCGCACACGATGCCTTTGTAGCGAATACGTTTGTATTTACCGCAATAGCATTCGTAATCCTTTACCGGGCCAAATATTTTTTCGCAAAACAAACCATCACGTTCGGGCTTGTAAGTACGATAGTTAATCGTTTCGGGTTTCAATACTTCGCCATAAGAACGGTCAAGTATCGCATCTGGAGATGCCAAGCTGATGGTAATTTTACCAAACCCAGCCTTCGGACGATTTTCTTTTTTAATTGCCATATTATTGTGAGTGTATTTAAAAAATCAATAATTTTTGGGATTTTCTTTATTTCGAATTTCTATTTCTTTAAAATGTAATTTTCGTAACTCAGATTGTACCCTAATTTATTCTGTACAAAATTCTTTAATCTTTGTTTAAAGCTCAGTTTGTTAAACGAAAGGTCATAATCAAACTGCCAATTTTTTCTCGCTATCCGTTCTTGCATCACTTGAGGATGTGTTCCCGCAAATCGCTTGAGTACATCAATATTACTAGCGTAATCAAACTGTTCTGCCTTTCGCACATTTTTCTCCACCCATTCATCGTCGTGCCACAATTTATTAAAAGACTCCTGCTTTCGTTGCATTGCGGTTGGTTCTTTTACCCAACCGTAGTGATACACATAAGCATCAATCAAGGCAACATTCAACTTTTCATCTTTATTCTTCCTAAATCCTTGAGCATCTCTATAAGAATAAATGTTTGGATTATTCCGCACAATTCTTATTTCGTAATCGTAAAAGCCAAGCGCCGTACCCACATAATCGTAAGAACCATAAAAGTGAAGGTATTTGAATAACAAACCGTCCACCGTTTTATCTTCTTTCCAGCGTTGCATCGCCTCTTTAATTGCAGGGTGGTATTTTTCATGTACCACTTCATCGCCCTGAATATAAAAGCACCAGTCGGTGTCTGCCCCTATGGCTGCAAATGCTTTGTCCGTTTCTACTGCTAATACTTTACCACCTTCTCTGAGGCTATCATCCCAAGTTGTTTCAACAATTCTGATTTTTTCCGGAGCTATACTTTTTATAAGTTCTAATGTTCCATCTTCCGAGTTCCCTACCGCAACTACGATGTCGTCGCAAAGAGGTAATATGGATTTGATGGCTTCAACTATCGGATAGTCAAATTTTAAGGCATTTCTAATAAACGTAAATCCGGTAACCTTCATCGTTGTCTAACAGAATAGGAAACAGTGCTAATATCAACACTGTTTCCTTGTTCAATTCATCTTATTCAAATTTCATTTCAAGACCTAAGCCGCGCAATTCATTCACCAATACGTTAAATGATTCAGGAATACCCGCTTTAGGTACATTGTCTCCTTTTACTATCGCCTCATAAGTTTTCGCACGACCCGATATATCATCAGATTTTAGCGTCAACAATTCTTGAAGGATGTTAGCTGCACCATAAGCCTCAAGTGCCCAAACCTCCATCTCACCAAAACGCTGACCTCCAAATTGTGCTTTACCACCCAATGGCTGTTGTGTAATTAATGAGTACGGTCCGATAGAACGTGCGTGCATCTTATCGTCAACCATATGATGTAGTTTGATGATGTAAATGATACCAACCGTTGCTTTTTGGTGGAAACGCTCTCCTGTTTCTCCGTCATATAGATAAGTATGACCAAATTCAGGAATGCCAGACTCAGCAACTAATTCCTCAATTTCAGGAATCGATGCGCCATCAAAAATTGGCGTTGCGAAACGCAATCCTAATTTTTCACCAGTCCAACCAAGGATAGTTTCATAAATCTGTCCAAGGTTCATACGCGAAGGCACCCCAAGTGGGTTCAACACGATGTCAACTGGAGTACCATCTTCGAGGAAAGGCATATCTTCGGCACGAACGATACGGGCTACAATACCCTTATTACCGTGACGACCCGCCATTTTATCCCCTACTTTCAATTTACGTTTAGACGCTAGGTAAACTTTCGCCAATTTCAATACACCTGCTGGCAATTCATCACCGATAGACAAATTGAATTTTTCGCGTTTGTAACGACCTAATTCTTCATTGTATTTGATATTGTAATTATGCAACAATTGATTGATCAAACCATCGGTTTCTTTATCGCCTGTCCATCCCAATGGATTAACGTTGGCGTAATCGATTGTGGACAACATTTTTGGATTGAACTTACCACCTTTACTGAGCAACATTTCGCCAAAGTTGTTGGTAATGCCCATTGATGTCTTGTCCTTCAACAAAGTCATCAATTTATCCATCAGCAAGCTTTTCAAATCTGCTAAGTACGTTTCGTGTACTTTTTCGATTTTCTCTAACTGCGTTTTATCTTTTGCTTTATCTTTTTTGTCTTTTTTGGCACGTTGGAACAATTGCTTATGAATAACTGTTCCTTCGATACCTGATGGTGCTTTCAAAGAAGCGTCTTTTGCATCGCCTGCTTTGTCTCCAAAGATGGCACGTAAAAGTTTTTCTTCAGGCGTTGGGTCTGTCTCACCTTTTGGTGTGATTTTACCAATCAAAATATCACCTTCGCCAACATGGGCTCCAATACGAATGATACCATTTTCATCCAAATCTTTTGTAGCTTCTTCAGAAATATTGGGTATGTCTGGAGTCAATTCCTCTTCGCCCAATTTAGTATCACGAACTTCCAATTCGTATTCGTCAATATGAATAGAAGTGAACAAATCGTCACGAACTACTTTTTCGTTGATTACAATCGCATCCTCAAAGTTGTACCCTTTCCAAGGCATAAAGGCCACCTTCAAGTTACGACCCAAAGCCAATTCTCCGCCTTGTGTTGCATAACCTTCGGTAAGGAAATCACCAGTTTTTACTTTTTGACCTTTGCGAACTGCAGGCTTCAAAGTAATGCTTGTGCTTTGGTTGGTTTTCTTGTATTTGGTAAGTGTGTATTTTCTTAAATCATCTTCAAAAGACACCAAACGATCTTTTTCGCTACGGTCGTAACGAACATGGATTTCGTCTGCATCTACATATTCAACCACACCATTTCCTTCGGCGTGTAATTGGATACGCGCATCGCGAGCCGCTTTTCCTTCAAGACCAGTACCTACAATCGGCACTTGAGGACGAATCAAAGGAACAGCCTGACGTTGCATGTTCGAACCCATCAAGGCACGGTTGGCATCATCATGCTCCAAGAAAGGAATCAATGAAGCTGACAATCCAACAATTTGGTTGGGTGCCACGTCCATAAATTCTACCTCGTGTGGTTCTAGAATCGGGAAGTCTCCTGTTTGGCGTGAGATAATTTTTTCATCAACAAAATTTCCTTTCTCATCAAGAGGCATATTCGCTTGCGCGATTTTCATCAAATCTTCTTCTTCTGCACTCAAGAATTGATAGCTCTTCATATCTACTCTACCATCTTTTACCTTGCGGTATGGTGTTTCGATAAAGCCCATATCATTGATTTTGGCATGTACACAAAGTGTAGAAATCAAACCAATGTTTGGTCCTTCTGGAGTTTCAATCGTACACAAACGACCGTAGTGAGAATAGTGAACGTCACGAACCTCAAAGCCCGCACGCTCTCTGCTCAAACCACCAGGGCCTAGAGCGGAGATACGACGCTTGTGCGTAATCTCGGACAATGGGTTGGTTTGGTCAAGGAATTGTGATAATTGAGAAGTACCGAAGAATGAGTTGATAACAGAAGAAAGGGTACGTGCATTGATCAAATCTATTGGCGTAAACACCTCATTATCACGAACATTCATACGTTCACGGATGGTACGCGCCATACGGGCAAGACCAACACCGAACTGAGCGAATAATTGCTCACCTACCGTACGTACACGACGATTGCTCAAATGATCAATATCATCCACCTCTGCCTTACCATTGGTCAAGCGTACAAGGTATTTGATGATGGTAATAATGTCTTCTTTTGAAAGTACTTTTTTATTTCCGCTGATGTCAAGACCAAGGCGACGGTTGATTTTATAACGACCAACTTCACCCAAATCATAACGTTTGTCTGAGAAGAATAATTTTTCGATGATACCACGTGCAGTTTCGTCATCCGGAGCATCGCTACCACGCAATTGGCGGTAGATGTGCTGAACAGCCTCTAATTCTGAGTTTGAGGTATCTTTATTTAAAGTGTTGTAGATGATTGAATAATCGCCACTAACTTCTTCTTTTTGAACAAAAACGGTTGCGATTTTCATTTCAATAATCAAGTCAATGCTTGATTCTGTCAAAACGTTATCGCGCTCAAGAATAACTTCATTACGCTCAATAGAAACTACTTCACCGGTGTCCTCATCAACGAAATCTTCTGTCCAGCTGCGCAATACACGTGCCGCAAGACGACGACCAATATTGGCTTCAAGAGATTTGCGGTCTGCTTTAACCTCATCAGCCATTCCGAATAACTGCAGAATGTCTTTATCGGTTTCGTATCCAATAGAGCGAAGCAAGGTAGTCACCGGGAATTTCTTCTTACGGTCGATATAAGCATACATCACATTGTTGATGTCTGTAGCAAACTCCATCCAGGCTCCTTTGAAAGGAATAACGCGGGCAGAGTAAATTTTAGTTCCGTTAGGGTGGGTACTTTGACCAAAGAATACACCTGGTGAACGATGCAATTGCGATACGACTACACGCTCAGCACCATTAATCACGAAGGTACCACGAGGAGTCATATAAGGTATGTTACCCAAAAACACGTCTTGAACGATTGTTTCAAAATCAACGTGCTCCTCATCATTACAACTTAATTTCAATTTCGCTTTCAACGGAACTGAATAAGTAAGACCACGCTCCATACACTCTTCGATGGTGTAACGAGGTGGGTCGATGAAATAATCCAAGAACTCAAGAACGAAAATGTTACGGGTATCGGTAATCGGAAAATTCTCTTTAAACACCCGGAACAAACCCTCGTTATCACGCTTATCGGGCGTTGTTTCGAGCTGGAAAAAGTCCTGGAATGATTGAAGTTGAATACCGAGTAGGTCTGGGGTATCTGCCACATCGTGGATTTTACCGAAATTGACACGACCAGTAGCCGTTCTTTTTTTTGTAGTAGCCATAGTATATAAAAACTCCTTTTTACAATGTATATAAATGCAGGAAATGCCCAACCGGTAGGCATCTTCCTACCAGACAGGACAGTCTGACATTAACAATAATTTCCTCTAAAAATAATGTGCACGCGCGTTGAAATTCCCGAAAAGGGATTGCAAATGTAGTAATTAAGGCTTAAATGAACAAATATTTATCAAAAAAGGCCAAAGCCTCAAAAGTGTTAAAGTTTTCAAAATAAGCCTTGGCTATTTCTTTTCTTGCAATAAAATTTTAATATCACCTACCAAACGAACCATTTCATTGGCCTGAAGTCCGTCGTATTCGCCACGGATGCGGGCATTCTGATCCACCAGAATAAAATGGTTATCGTGGATAAAATCTTTATCAATGCTCACACCTGTTGTGTCATCTTGTGCAGAGATTAAATAACTGTAACGTGCTTGGTCGTACAAAGCCTTTTTATCACCAGTAAGAAAATGCCATTGATTGGGGTCGGCCTCAAATTGCATGGCATATTTGCGCAGTGCGGCAGAAGAATCTTCTTCGGGGTCAACGGTGTGGGACAAAAACAGCACATTGGGATTGCCTTTAAATTGCTGATAAACCGTATTCAGGTTTTCATTCATTTTGGGACAAATCCCTTCGCAGGTTGCAAAAAAATATTCAACAACATAAACCTTACCCTTGGTCGTTTCTTGGGTAATGGTTTTTCCCTCTTGGTTAATAAAAGAGAATGGGCGGATTTTATGCTCTACTTCACCGAGGAATGGCAATGGCTTATTTTTAATCTTTGTGACATTATAGAAATATGTCATAAAAACAGCGCTCAATACAATAAAAAATCCAATGAGGATTATCACAACTTTCTTATTCTTCATAACGAATGCGAAAGTACAGATAAATTATTTGCAGTAAATTTGCAGCAAAATAAAAATCTTTTCAAAATGTATCCTTCTGATATAGTATTACCGATGAAAGCCGAATTGACCAGCAACGGCTTTGAAGACTTAAACACCCCCGAAGCTGTAGAAAATGCAGTGAAACAAAGAGGCACTACCCTACTTGTCATTAACTCTGTGTGCGGCTGTTCTGCCGGAACTGCCCGCCCAGGTGTGTTGCGTGCAGTACAAAACGCCACAAAAAAACCAGATCATTTGACCACCAGTTTTGCTGGCTTCGATATTGATGCGGTAAAAAAAGCGCGTACTTATTTATTGCCTTACCCACCGTCAAGCCCTGCAATAGCCTTACTTAAAGATGGCCAATTGGTGCACATGATTGAGCGTCACATGATTGAAGGACGCTCGGCAGAAATGATTGCAGCAAATTTGCAACAAGCTTTTGAAGAGCATTGCTAAAAGTCAGGCCATTAGGTTAATTTGCCAATTCGGCAATTTGTCACTGCATTTGCTTCTTTCCTTTTGTCCTAAAGTTTTTAAATAAAAAGTAAGCCTTCCGTTTTAGTAAAGAAATGGAAGGTTTGTTTTTTTAGATTTGCAACCTCACAAAATTCAACAAAAACCAAAAATGCCCGAACTAAACGAAAATATATGCGCACTTTGTGGAAGAGAATTGGCAGAACCAATTAGTAAACATCGGCTAATACCACCAAGCAAAGGAGGGAGAGATACGCCTACAGTAGCCATGCATAGTGTTTGTCAAAACAAGATTTATGCAGTATTTACCGAAACCGAACTGAAAAATCACTATAATACTATTGAGCGTTTATTAGAAAATGATGAGATTAGTAAGTTTGTAAAATGGGTAAAAAAGAAAGAATTGAGTTTTAATGATGTATCAATTAAGAAGAAATAAAAAAAAGCGAAATAGAGATCATCTTTATTTCGCTTTTTAGTCATCGTACAAGTCTTTGTTCATCATTTTAGCTGGCTGAAATTTTTTCTTTTAAATGTTTTCGAATTTTGGCGGCATAATCAAAATAACCTGATTGCATTTTTGCCCAAAAAGTGCCAAAGATGACAACAGCAAGCGTAAGCATCACATAGGAAAGTGTATGTTCGTTGTTCATATAAAAGGCAACAGCACCCACTAACAAAAAGAAACAAAAAACAACCAATAAATAAGGGCCACCTTGGTCTATTTTACGGATTTTGTAGGAGACTTTAAGATTAGTTGTATCGCCTCTGCCCTCAAGGTCTACGTGGGTAATCGGTAGCGTTTTTAAATCTTTTTCATTTTCGGCATGTGGGATAATTTTAATGCATTGGTCACTTTCATAGACTTCAAAATCCAGATTGTGCACTTTGAACATTTTACCTAATAATGCGGATTTGATGGCGTCCACAGAGTTATTGGTGGACAATCGATAAGATCTTGCAAATAGCATAAACAAGTACTTTAGGAGGTTAATAATATATTGACAACCTAAATATAAAGGCTATGCTTCAAAAATCAAAGCTTTTATAACACTTTTTTTTAACGTATTAAAATACTGCAATTTATCAAAACAAAAAAAACATAATACAACTTTCTTTATTGAGAAACTTGTTTGAAATAAATTTCATTCAATTGCTTGTAATAAGGTTTTAATGTTGGCGGAACAGTTTTGTACTGTTCTTTGAGCTCTTTGTTATCTTGAAGATATTGTTTCAATTCGGGAGGAATCGGCCTACTGATTTCATCTGGGTTTTTAGAACTTCTTTTATCATCTTGTTCTTGCTCACGCAATGACTTTTCGGTCTCCATCATACGGGTCAGTATTTCTCTTTGGCGTCTATAAAAATCCTCATCAAGCTTTCTATTGACCAAATCCGTTTCATTTCTATCCATCTTATCTTGCAACTCTTTTAACTCTTTGGCAATGCTGTTATTGCCTTGGCTATTGAGCAATTGATTTAATTGAGCCAATTGCCTACGAATAGCTGCTTGTTGTTGGGCCATCTGCATCAATTCCTTGGCATTGCCATCTTCGCCTCCATTGGTTTGACTTCCACTCTTACCACTCTTTCCTTGCTCTTTTCCTTGTTTGCTTTCTTCACCGTTTTTGGGTTGACCATCTTTTCCCTTCGACATGGATTCGCTGAGTCCTTTTTGCTTGCCAATGATATCGCTAAGTTGCTTGCCGGCACCGGGTTTCGGATTTTTACCGCCAGGTTTACTGCATTGACCCGAGCTGGGATTTTGCCCCTTACTTTGCTCAGCCATTAAATTGGCTAAAATCTCATTAAGCATTAAGGCAAGATTGTTAGCGTGTGTCATCACATATTGCTGCCTAGTGGCGGCTTCTGGAATCTGTCTTTGCTCGAGTGAAGAAATAGCCGAACGCATATTCTTTTCGAGCTGGTTGGTCTCTTTGTTAATAGTAGCCGACAGCTTAAACAATTTTTTGCTCAACGAAAACAAACTGTCTCTAATGATAAAAGAATTATTGTGCAGTCGATTCTGCTTTTCAATATTTTGTAAATAAAGAGGATTATTGGTTGCAGTGGTTTTTACAGATTTTATTAATTGTTCTTGATCAAAAGACAATCGCATTAAATTGGTCAAAATTTGACGAACAGCTTTAATATTCATTTCAATTTCTTCCATTTCCATTCCTCCTGCTTTTTTGCGCAAAGATTCTGCCATTTCTTGTAAGTTTTGCGCAGCTTCGCTTTGAGATTTACTGGATTTGCCACTTTGATTTTCTTCTAATTGCTCTTCACTTTTTTGCATTTGCTCACTCGCTTTTTCGCCTTGCTGTTCTTCCTTGGCCAAATCTTGTTTTTGTTTTGACTCTTTGTTCAAATCCTTCATTTCCTGCATATCCTTTTTCAAGGCATCTTTGAGTTCATCCTTTAATTTTTGTTGTGCTTTTGCCAATTCCCTATTGTCTTTTTTTGAAGCATCTGTTTCTTTACGCAAGTCAGTTTGCTTCTGAGCTAACTGGTCCATTTTGTCTGCCATTCCCTCCATTTTCATCTGCATTTCCAACTTTTTCATCAACTCTTGGATGCGCTCCATGTCCATCGAAAAAAGTTTGTTTTCTTCTTGTAATTGCTGGAGTTGCTGTACACTCTGCTCCTTATTGAGCTTCTGCATCAATTCTTGCAATTTTTTCATTTGCTCCTTCAATTCCTTATTGAGCAAATTGTCCATTTGCTCTTTGAGGGCTTCTTGCTTTTCCCTTAATTCGTCACTTAGATTTTTTTGTTCTGTTTGTTTGATTTGTTCTTCGAATCGCTTCTTTGTCTGCTCCAGATTGTTCTTCATTTTTTCCTGAAGCTTAGCCAAATCTTGCAAGGACTGCTTTTGCTGCCAATCCATTTGATCACTTTGCAACATTTTACTTTGCAGGGATTGCATTTCTTCTTGCAACTGCTCATTTTGCTTGGCACTATTACTCAGCCCCGAATTGATTTGCTGCGCGCTTTTACTAATAGCCGAATCAATTTGTTTGGCGTCAAATGCCCTGTAACTCAAAATTTCGCTACGTGAAGATTTACTGCCATGAACCCCATCATTATCCCAAACCTCAACATAATAATTCAGTTGTTCACCTGCTTGCAGACTTACTGTTGCAAAATCAAAATAGTATTGAAATACAGAGGCAGTGCCATTCGCAACTTTAATCGGAAAAGATTTCCCTGACAACAACTTATTATCCTTGTCCAAAACCTGATAATGAAACAACACCCTTGAGACTCCATAATCATCGCCAACAGTACCATTGAGTACTACCTGTGTACCACTTACTGTGTCTTTAAATTCCTGAACTTGTACCACAGGAAATTGATCAGGGATGACTTGCACCCTGTAGCTTAACCGCTCATTGACTTTACTTTCTTCGTTTTCGAGAATGATGGTATAAGTAGTATCATTTAAAAAACGATACTGAAATGTGTACTCACCATCATCCTCAGGTAGAGGAATAGAATTACCCGCGCCAAGTTGTAGAGACACTTTATCGGCGTGTTGTGTGCTGAGTGACCAAGCAATACTGGTACCTTGTGGAACAATTAAATCACTAACACCATTTTTTAATTCATTTTTTCGACCAGTGTAGGCTGGATAATTCAGCTGCAGTTTCATACCCGTTAGTAAAGGCCTTTGCAGTACTTTGAGGTGGTAAACTTCTGATTTGAAACCGGCAGCATAAAAACGAAAATGAATATCTTCAGTACAATTTTTAAACGTGTATTCAAAACTACGATTGGCAGTAATTTGCATCGGAATTTCATCATCCCCAATCAGTACTGAAACAGCAGCAGGTAGGGAGTTTCCGCTCATTTTCAATTTCAAAACATAATCGGAATTACGCACTACTGTGAGCGGCAGAGAGGTAATGGCAAACTGAAAAGGGGCAGGCTTTACAAATTCTTGAGTGGGTTGCAACAATCGTTGCGAAGCATCGCGAAACACATTGGGCGCAGCTACTAATATAAATATAGCGACCAACATAAGGGGAAACAAAAAAGGTAAATATTTTTTGTTTTTACTCAAATCCACGGCCTGAGTGATCGGTACTACAGAGATCTTGGCAATCTTTTGTCCGATACTGGCTTCTATTAATTGCCTGCTTTCTGCGGTTGATTCTTGTTGTTTGAGCTGTAAAATATTGAGCAATTGGTCGCTTACTTCAGGGAAATGCTGACCAATGATGGAAGCAGCTTTTTCGTAAGAAATGACTTTACCCAATTTAGCCATTTTGGTCAAAGGAAGTACAATCCAAAATGCAAAAGCCAACAAACTCATCAGCACGAAAGCTGAAACCAAAGGTAATTTTATCCAAACTGGAAGGTATAAAAAATACTCTCCCACACTCAATACCAGCACATAGGCCAACAAAGCTATGAGCAATACCAAAGCGCCCCTCAACAATTGGTTGGCGTAGTATTTGCGTACAAAGGCGTCTAATCGGGCAATAAGATTTTCGTACTGATTCATAGTAGGGCGAAGCAACAAGGCTTCTTAAGGTATCAATTATGATTTCATGTTCTGATATTGCAAAGGCACATCAAGTGCAGCGCCATTGCACAATTTGATAACATCTTGTAGGTCATCAATTTTTTTCCCGGTCACACGGATGGTATCATCCATAATAGCCGCCTGCACTTTTAGACCACTGTCTTTAATCAGCTTGACGATTTTTTTAGCCATATCTTTTTCAAGACCATTTTTTACGGGTACAGTCTTGCGTATATATTTACCAGAGGCATTGGGTTCTTTTGAGAAGTCAAAGCAGTTCGCTTCAAGACCCTGACGCATAGATTTGGTGAGCAATACATCCGTGAGCTGATTTAACTTCATATCACTGTCCACTTCAATATTAATCACCATATCCTTTTTGTTTAACTCCAGCACTACGTGAGTACCTTTAAAATCAAAACGATTGTCAATTTCTTTTTTGGCAACGTTAACTGCGTTGTCCAATGTTTGCAAATCCACCTTGCTCACAATATCAAATGAGGCCATAATACGCTAATAATTTGTTGGTTCTTTAAATTTTGTTTTCGGGCTGTGAAGATAATTTTTTTGTTGTACAAACTATCACTTCTATTCATTCCATTTTAGTATTTAACGAGTTTTTATTTTTTCAAAACAGTACCTTGCAGTCATGTTTTTTATACAAATGCTATGCAACAAGTAAAATTTGAAGATTGGGGTAAAATTGAATACGGAACCGCTTGGGAAAAACAAGAAGAAATTCTAAAGGAAAACCTTGCAGTAAAAGCTCAATGGTTTGGCAAAAGCGAGGAAGAAAAAGACCGCAGTATCGATACCAAACACCATTTTATACTTTGCGAGCATCCGCACGTGTACACTTTGGGCAAAAGTGGTATGATGGAAAATTTATTGCTCAATGATACGAGACTAAAAGAACTCGATGTTACATTTTACAAAACCAATCGTGGTGGTGATATTACTTACCACGGACCCCAGCAAATAGTGGGCTACCCTATCCTCGACCTTGAAAAAATCTACACCGACCTGGGTAAATATATGCGTGGCCTGGAGGAAGTGATTATCCGCACTATTGCGCATTGGGGCCTTGTGGGCGACCGCTTGCCGGGTTCTACAGGCGTTTGGTTAGATGCCAATATCAAAGGTAAAGAACGTAAAATATGCGCTATGGGTGTGCGTTGCAGCCGCTGGGTAACGATGCACGGCTTTGCCTTAAACGTCAATACCGACCTAAAATATTTTGATTATATCGTGCCTTGTGGTATTACAGATAAAGGGGTAACCTCCATGCAAAAAGAACTCGGTAAAGCACTTGATATGGAGCTCGTTAAAGCCGAAATCAAGAAGCATTTTGAAGAAGTATTTGAGGCGGAGTTGGTTTAATAAATGGTCACATACCCCGTTTCCAATTTCACTTTGTCTTTATACAATTCAAATTTGTACATACCCACGCGCTGAAAATTACGTTTATCTAGCACCACATTTGGTTCAGATATTCTGGGAACTTCTAATATTTTTACATTTTTACTATCAAAAAACTCTAATGTATAAACACCCTTTTTTACATCTGTAATTTCAATGTTGACATGGCCCGTAAACGGGTTGGTGAATACATATTGGGATTTGATGTAAGAATAAGCATTTACGTTTTCAATATCGGGTATTTCGATTGATAGCGCAAGACCGTTACTTACTTTGCTAGAGCTGTCTGATGCTTTAACAGTAGAAGTAATAATCACGGATTTTTTTCCCACTATTCCTGTGGTAGAATCTTTAACAGAAACAGATTTGGTTTGAAATTTTGCGGCCATTCCTTGCAAAGAATCGTTTGAAGGCAATACCCTACCCTTTGCAATTTGTGCACTGTCCACCACCACTTTTATTCGATTGCTTGTCCAAGACAAATCGGAGCCAAAAATTAATTTGACACGGTACCAATTTGGCCCAGCCTTAGGGTGGCCGTCTAAATAATACTGCACGCCCTTTTTGAGATTGCGCACATAGCCAATGGTAATATAGTTAAAGTTACTGTCGCTAGAGCGCTGAACAGCTATAGATTTTACTCCATCGTATTGGCAAGTCCAGGTGAGGATATTGATGCCATTTTGGGTAACATTAGCCATATCTGGCAAGGTTGGCTGAGCATAAGCACTATGGGTAAAAGACAATACAATACTCAGTGTAATGAAAAATGTAAATAATGGTCGGCGTAAAAACATCTGCCAAACATACTGCAAAAAAATGGCGCAGCAAACTTATGAAACCCTAAATTTAATTCGCACGGCGCGAAAAGGAAAATGGATTTTTCTATTAAATCGAAACGATTATCTTTAGCCTCTGTTTTGTTAAAATATTCATCCCTTTTCTATGAGTTTATTCCGAAAAAAACCAATTGCTGCTTTTGAAGCAGACATGAAAAAAAGTCAACTTAAAAGAGTTCTCGGCAAATGGAGCCTTACGGCCATTGGCATCGGAGCTATTATTGGTGGAGGTATATTTGTATTGACAGGTACAGGTGCTTATTACCACGCAGGACCCGCCCTGGCACTATCTTTCATTATAGCAGGTATTGCCTGTGTTTTTGCAGCCCTTTGTTATTCGGAATTTGCATCTATTTTGCCCGTAGAAGGAAGCGCTTATGCTTATGCCTACGGCACCATTGGTGAGTTTTTTGCTTGGATTATTGGCTGGGGTTTGATATTGGAATACGCTATGGGCAGTATGACTGTTGCGGTAAGCTGGAGTGGGTATTTTAATAAAATGCTGAAAATGTTTCATGTTTCATTACCCGACTGGCTTACTCAAGACCCTGGCAGCTACACAGGCAGTGGCTTTTCGATGAATTTACCAGCATTCCTCATAGTATTCTTTGTTTTATCCATTTTATTAAGAGGAACAAAAGGCGCAGCTAAAGCAAATAATTTCATTGTTCTCCTTAAAGTGTCGGCGGTACTATTTGTGATTATTGCTGGAGCATTTTTTATCAATACCGCAAATTGGACACCATTTATACCAGAAGTATCAGAAGTGATGGAAGGCGAAAATATAAAGGAAGCCTACGGATGGGGAGGAGTAATTTCTGGTGCTTCGGCTATTTTCTTTGCCTATGTGGGTTTTGATGCCGTAAGTACCCAAGCGGGCGAAGCGATAAACCCGAAAAAAGATGTTCCCTTTGCCATTGTAATGTCGTTGCTTGTCTGTACAGCTCTGTATATTCTTGTTTCGTTAGTGCTTACCGGAATGATGAGTTACAAAGATTTTGACCCAAAAGGTGCCTACCCCGATGCTATTAAAGCTCCTGTAGCTTATGCCTTTGATATTGCAGGTCAGGCATGGGCAGGTTATATTATTACAATAGCTGCTACCGTGGGTTTGATTTCTGTATTGATGGTAATGATAATGGGCCAAAGCCGTATCTTTTTAGGTATGAGTAAGGATGGTTTGATTCCGCCCATATTTAGTAAAATCAACCCAGTCAGTGGTGTTCCTAATAAAAACCTTACATTAATTTGCACTGTAATTGCAGCGGTTGCTTCGTTTACACCCATTAACAAACTTGCAGATATGACTAGCTTTGGTACTTTATTTGCCTTCACTATGGTTTGTATCGCGGTGTGGATTTTGCGCGTAAAAGAGCCTCATTTACCTAGAACTTTTAAAGTACCTGCATTGCCTTTAATTGCAGTGCTTGGCATCATCATTAATATATATTTAATGCTCAATCTGAGCTTAGGTGCACAAATGCTCTCTTTGAGTTGGTTAGCCATCGGTATTGTAATTTATTTTATCTACAGCAGAAAAAACAGCAAACTGCACAACATCACGGACATTTTGCCAAGTGGACCCGATTTTGAACAAAAAGATTTTAATTAATTTTATTTGAATAAATACAAAAAAACGAAACGAGTTGCTTTTAGCAGCTCGTTTCGTTTAATGGCTATATCGTAGAATTAAAGTCCGAAATCAATGCTACCTTTGCGCACGTATGTTCAACGGAAAAAAAATTATTGTAGTGCTACCTGCCTACAAAGCCGCGCGCACATTAGAGCGTACTTACAAAGAAATCCCCTTTGATATTGTAGACGACGTGGTGTTGGTGGACGACAACAGTCCAGATGATACTGTATCCGAAGCAAAACGATTGGGTATTCAGCATATTGTCATTCATCAAAAGAATAAAGGATATGGCGGCAACCAAAAAAGTTGCTACGCCAAAGCCTTGGAATTGGGTGCTGATATCGTCATCATGCTGCACCCCGATTACCAATACACTCCGATGTTGATCCCTGCAATGGCCTCTATTATCGGAAATGATTTATACCCTGTTGTATTTGGCTCTCGCATTTTGGGCAAAGGAGCGTTAAAAGGAGGAATGCCGATGTATAAATATATCGCCAATCGTTTTTTAACTTTATTTCAGAATATTTTATTAGGACAAAAACTCAGCGAGTACCATACTGGTTACCGTGCCTTTAGTGCCGATGTCATACGTTCTATTGATTTTACTCCTAATAGTGATGACTTTGTATTTGATAATGAGATGATTTCGCAAATCTTCATGAATGGGTATGAGATTGCAGAAGTTACTTGCCCAACCAAATATTTTGACGAGGCCTCTAGCATCAACTTTAAGCGCAGTGCGCAATATGGCATGGGCGTGTTGCGCGTTTCCATTACCCACTTCCTTCACAAAAAAGGCATCATAAAAAGCAGCCTTTACAACAAACAATAATCAGCACCTTGACTTTCGACGATTTTCAATTAGAATACGACCTACTAGATGGCATAGATGCAATGGGCTATACCAAAGCGACACCCATTCAAGAACAAGCCATACCTCATATCCTCAACAATAAAGACTTAATAGCTTGTGCACAAACGGGCACCGGAAAAACAGCAGCTTTTGTATTACCAATTTTAAATAAAATACTGACCTCCGAAACCAAACACATCAATACTTTGGTGTTAGTACCGACACGCGAATTGGCCCTACAAATCGATCAGCAGATAGAGGCGATGGCTTATTATATCGAGGTAAGTTCGATAGCGGTGTACGGCGGAAGTGACGGTATTACGTGGGAACAACAAAAAAGAGCTCTAAAAAAAGGCGCAGACATCGTCATTGCCACTCCTGGTCGCCTAATTGCTTTATTAAATATGGGAGCGATTGATTTTAGCCAGTTGCAACACTTAGTGCTCGACGAAGCGGACAGAATGTTAGATATGGGGTTTGTAGAAGATATTGAACGTATTGTGAGCGAATTACCCAAAAACAGACAAACTTTATTGTTTTCGGCTACAATGCCTCCAAAAATCAGAAATTTAGCCACCAAAATCTTAAATAATCCGGTGCAAATCAGCATCGCAATATCTAAACCAGCAGAAGGCATTGTGCAACATGCCTACCTTGCTCATGACACTCAAAAAGATGCTTTACTCAAAGGCATTTTGAATAGTGGAACCTATAAAAGCATTATTATATTCTGCAGTACCAAAGACAAAGTAAAAGTAGTAAATCAAATGTTGCAGAAGGGGAAGATTGACTCAAAACCCTTCCACTCGGATTTGAAACAGGAAGAACGGGAGGAGATTATGCAGCAATTCAAAAATAAAAAAATAACTGCTTTGGTGGGTACTGATGTGCTTTCTCGCGGAATTGATGTAACCGGTATAGACCTGGTACTCAATTATGATGTACCACCCGACCCTGAAGATTATATCCACCGAATTGGGCGCACAGCACGAGCAGAAACAAAGGGTACAGCTATTACTTTCATCAATGACAAGGATATGTATCGTTTTGCAAGCATCGAAAAAATGATTGAACAGAGCATTCCAAAATTACCATTACCCGAAGGTTTAGGAGAAGGCCCGGTGTATAATCCTTTGGCCAAAAAACCTAATTTCAAACCTGGTGGAGGTGCGAGAAAAAAATTTAGTCCGCGAAAATAAAAACGATGACCTCAATAGACGTTAAGGAGCTGGAACAATGGCAGGCGGAGGGAAGAACCTTTTTTCTTATTGATGTAAGAGAAACTTTTGAACACGAAGTATTTAATATTGGCGGCATCAATATACCATTGGGTGAATTATCCTCAAGGCTTCACCAAATTCCAGTAAATACTGACATCGTGGTGTACTGTGCCAAAGGCATACGCAGTGTAATTGCGATCCAAAAATTAGAGGCAAAAGGCTTTATACAATTGTATAATGTTAGTAGAGGAATACAATCACTCTACTAGCCTAGAGGCACGGTCAAGAAAAATGTAGTTCCTTTGTCATGGTTTGATTCAAACCGAATATTCCCCCCCCACAATTCGATGATTTTTTTTGACATTGCCAAGCCCAATCCTGTTCCGGATGATTTGGTGGTAAAATAAGGATCGAAAATTTTATCTTTTACATCGTCGGGTATTCCAGAACCATTATCAGCTACTTTTATGGTTACCGCTTTTTCTTCGTTATTGAGTATGAGTTCAATAGTTACAAAACCATTCTCATCCTCAACGGATAAGGACTCTACTGCATTCTGTACTATATTGGTAAAGATGCGCAGCATTTGACTTTTGTCGGCAAAAACGATAACAGGTTCTTCGGGCAGTATATGATTGATGGTAATACTTTTGTTGCCTGCAAAGAGTAGTACAATATTCTCTAACATTGCCTTCAAATCGATTCTCTCGGTCTTATTCTCGGGCATTTTTGCAAAATTAGAAAATTCGGAAGCGATATAATTCAGGTTGTCAATTTGTTCAATGATAGAACTAGACACCCTTTTAGTAAGGTTAATAATATCAGGATGATTCGAGTTGATAGCCTGCTGCAGGTATTGAATATTTAATTTCATGGGTGTCAGCGGATTTTTAATTTCGTGCGCTACTTGCTGTGCCATTTCGCGCCAAGCATTCTGCCTTTCGTCTAACACTAGGGTTCGTGCAGTTTTCTCAACTGATGCTACCATTTTATTATATTCTTCAACTAGCAAACCTATTTCATCGTTATAATCCCAATTGATTAATTCATTTTTCTTGAGGTTTACATTTTTCATACTATCTGCAACAAGCCTTAACGAATGAGTAAGATTATTGATAAAGATGAAAGTGATGATACTAGAGACTAATATCAAAATGGTATAAATATTGATTAAGGTGGTGATCAAAGAAGTAATCTGATTATCCAAATACTCCTTAGTATTAAAGTAAGGAATATTCAAATATCCTAAAAATCGATTCCGCTGACTATATAAGGGAATGTAACTAGCTGTAAAATTCAGTTTTCCAGCCTTTTCATTTTGTAGATAATTAGTCAATTTTTTCTGGCCCAAAATATGCATTGCGGAGGGTGACATATATTGTGAAAAAACCTTGGCCTTGTATATATGTTCTTGGGTGGTAAAAACAATCCGACCATAATCATCAAATAAATTAATGTCTATTTTTTGCTGTTTAGCAATTTCGGAAAGGAAAAAAACAAATTCTTTATCGTGCAGATGAAAAGGAATTGTATCATCTTGGCGATTATTTTGAACAAAATCTACTATAGCTTCTGATAAATTATATGTACTTTTTTCTATGTTATAGAAATTTGTTTCTTGGTACTTCTCGGTCAAGAAAATTATAGTAGAAATACCCACAATAAAAAATGAAATAGCCGTAAAACCAAGTACAAAATACTTGATCCTTGTGCTCATGCTTCTATGATAAAATGATTGAATTTTTGTTCCTTTTATCCAGGCTGCTGATAATTTTGCAATCCAATTTTCGACAGAGGAAATGAATAAAAATATTGCGAATAGAAATGAGAAAATAGTGAGTACCCCAGTAAGGATCTTGTTTTTGTACACCACCACGTACACAATATTTGGAGTTGCTGTGTAATATAATTCGGAATACTCTCTTTTCTTCTGAAGCGCAAAACCATTTTTATAGGAAAGAGGTGGTATTAGTTTGAAATTAAAATCATAATTTCCAGATTGATTTTCGAGTTTTTCGTTGATATAGATGGCATAGCTGTAATCAAAATTCTTTTTTTCTAAATTAGATTGATCTTCTAATAGTTTTGGATAAACCGATTGAACAATATTATGTTTCAATTTCAAATTAATTGCCAAATAGCCTAGTAGTTCGGTTTGATGTTTGTTCTTTATAGGGATGAAAAACAAGTAAGCGCCTTGCTCTGATTGTTCTAATCGGAAAAACAATGAAGAACATATTGTAGGCTTACTTTTATTCTTCAAATTAATTAGGCTGTCAAGTGAAAGCCGTTTGTTAGCTAACATTGATTTGCCATTGGCATCAAATAGAAAAATATCTTGTGCATACTTAGCATAAAACAAATCTGAACTAAATAATGCAAAATGCCTGTGAATGTCGTTTGTTGATATTGTGTCGGAGAATTGCAGCCAATCTTTGAGTAAACTGTCCTCTTTTATCCGTTCTGCAATAGAATCAAACCTCAATTCAAGTTCTTCATCTTGTTGTCTAGTAAGGTTTTCAGCAAAAGCTATCCGCAAATTATTTACTTCTTTATCATCGATGTAATATTTAAAGTAAAGTGCTAGTAATATCGAAAAAAAGAAACTAATAAAAATCAAAGAGAATAATCCTGATTTGGGAAGTAGGTGACTTAATTTTTTTGAATCGGCCAAAAACAAAAAGAGTACAAACCAGAAAATACCAAATAGATCCAGCAAAAACAAACTTGTTGAAAATGTCTCCAAGCTGGTTTCGTAAGAAACACAAAAAACCTTTATGCCTAACATCACCAACAAAATGAGAAATATAATGCTATAATGCATCCAACTGCCGCCAATGGTTTTGGCAATGGTTATACTTGTGATTTGGAATTTCAAATAAACTACCCTTGCTAATAAAGCAATCACCACCAGAGCAATTAAAGTAAATTCATTAGTAGCAACAAAATTGTTGGTATCAAAAGAGATAACGGAATCAAAAACAAGTGATTTACCCAAACTCTTGAAATAAATAAAAATAAGGAACGAAACAAGCAGCTCAATAAACAACACACCCCATAAAACAGGTTTTTTATACCCAATAAATGGGTTTAAATCTGCTCGCAACAATTGGGCAAGAACTAAAGAAAACAGCCAATAAATAGATAAAACATGAAGCAAGAGATGCCCCAAAGAAGACAAAAAATAATTATGGGCAAAAATTTGAGGAGAGAATAAATCTAAATATTCCAGATGAAAAGGGAGGCCAAATCGATAAATCACTAATTGACCTAGTATTAAAATAATGGCAATAAAACCTATCCCTAATAATGATGAGTAGCTGCGACTGAGTTGAATACTAATGAGCTGAAGTGCTAGTATTGTGCTAAAAAATGCAGCAATCACCAATAATATTAAAATGGAATCAGGTTTGGCAAGCGCAATGTCTTTCTCTGGAATAGTGATATTGAAAACAGTTTGATGATCTATTGACTTAATATCAAAACCTTCCGGAGAGGATTGAAAATTAACCACTGAAGTAGTTGGAATCAGCGGAGAAGCAAAAAATTGCGACCTTAGATACTCGTTCTTAATTTCATAATGTACATAAATAGGTATGATAATGTTTATCCTTTTGTTTGGGTATTGAGCATTACCAAAACTCTGGTATAGAAATATATTTTGATGTTCCTTTATGGCTGTTAATTGGGGCAAAAACCTTTGCTCTTCAACAACAAAGGTGTTGTTATTCCAGAAAGTCATTTTACCATTTGCATAAACTTGGATAATGAAACGCTTTGAGAGTAGCACTTTATTATCCAAATCAGTTAAGCTATTTTCCCATAAGCGCTTAACTAAGGCCTTATTTTGCATTAAGGCTTTCACCTCTTTCTGTTGTCCAATAGTATACTGTTGAACAGTTTGTGCCAAATTCTTTGGGCGTATCAAATCTTTCGACCGAACGAAATATAATGTGGATAGTATCCAAAAAAATATGCCTAGTAATGAGAAAATTAAATAAGATTTACGTTTCATTACAGATACTATTGTTCAGTACGTTTTGCTTCATTCCACAAGATATCCATTTCCTCCAAATTCATAGAATCTATATTCTTTTGTTGTTCCAATGCCTTTTGCTCAATATATTGAAACCTTCTGATGAATTTTTGATTGGTTCGCTCTAAAGCTTGCTCGGGATCAACCTTTGCAAATCGGGCATAATTTATCAATGCAAAAAATACATCACCCATCTCATCTTCTATTTTATCATGAATACCAGTTTCAATTGCTTGGTTTAATTCTAAAAGTTCCTCACTCACTTTATCTTTTACTTGGTTGATGTGCTCCCACTCAAAACCCACTTGTTTTGATTTTTCTTGAATCCTCAAAGCCTTAATCATAGCAGGCATAGCTTTGGGCACACCCGACAATACCGACTTTTTACCTTCTTTTAATTTTATCTTTTCCCAATTTTGCCTCACTTCTTCTTCATTATTCACCGATACATTTTCGTAAATATGGGGATGCCTACTTACTAGTTTATCGCTTACTGCTTTGACAACTTCACCAAAAGTAAATTTTCCTTGCTCGGAAGCGATTTTACTGTAAAACAAAATGTGCAATAGTAAATCGCCCAATTCTTCTTTGATATCAGTCCATCGCTCATGCTGTATTGCATCTGTCAATTCATATAATTCTTCTATGGTTTGAGGACGGAGGGATTGAATTGTTTGCTTTTTATCCCAAGGACAGCGAAGCCGCAACTCATCAAGAATGCTAATCAATCGGGAAATAGAATGTTGATACAAATTAAATCAATTAATGATGTCTGATAGAAATTGAAAAATGAAACTGCAAGATAAAGCAAAATAAAATGTATTCCGATTATTTACAGCGGTTTTCGATTAATAATGTAAATAGGCAATTGTGGCGCCAAAACCATAACCAGCTTGCCAACCACTTTCTATTCTTGCCACAAAAACGTTTGATTGCAATAATTTCTGCACCTCGTTTCTTAACACCCCTTTACCGACGCCATGAATAACAACCAAACGGTCTTGTTTATTATTGATAGCAATTTGAAGGTATTTCTCGAGTTCAGCAAGCTGTAAATAAAGAATTTCCGAATTGCTCAAACCCTTTACACTATCCACTAATTGCTCAATATGTAGGTCAACTTCGTATTTAGGAATATCACGAATAGATTTTATGGGCCTCGGTGTATGTGGCACCACAGATGGCAAGGCAAACTGCTCCTTCTCTTTTTCTTTCATCCCAAATTCCTGTATCAAAGTGTATTGAAACGTAGGGGTATTATTGGCTTGGATGGCGGTGATATGTTCAAACAATTTTGCAGAACGAATTTTTAAAACATCTTGATGTACGGCGTATTGGCTACTTAAGGCTTCTGTAAGTTTCCACTCGAAGCGAGGTATTTGCTGCATCATTTCCCAATCAATATAATGCAAATACAAGTCAGCAAATGGCTGTACTACGCCTTGGTAAGTAAATAGAAGGTCATTTTTAATGCGCACCTGATAATGTACAGAAATGGTATAATGAGAGTGGTTGATGAAAAATATCTTGACCCGCTCCACTTGCTCTTCCATTTCTACCAACTGAAAAACAGGCATAAAAGCCAAATGAATTCCTGATGCAACTTTCGTTTTTTGCTCTGCCAAACGTTCAACGGGTATTTGTTCTCTCAAAACCTTTTTCTTCTGATCGTCTTTGTTTTTCTGGGTAAACCAGCGCAAATAAGGGTGGTCAATTTCGTCTAAATGAATGGGAAAAATGGTTTTACCTATCTTCACCTCCGCCATCACATTGTCAAGCAAAGAAACAATGATTCCTTCTTCACCTGTTCGTTTGATGAGCATTTTATCTCCTACCGAAAATTTCATAAAACAAAAATACAGTCAATCGTTACCATTCTGCATCATTGTTTGAAATAGAGGTATAAAATCAAGTATCGAACAAAGGCTTGAGGAATTAAGATTTATCTTTGCAGCGATGCGTACAATTATCGGAACCAATATAGAATTAGCTTGTGAATTGCTAATACGTGGAGAGGCAGTAGCCATTCCCACCGAAACAGTTTATGGCTTGGCAGCAAATGCATGTAATCCAGATGCAGTAATCAAAATATTTGAAGCAAAAAATAGGCCTCATTTTAATCCCCTTATTGTACACACCCATAGCTGGGAATCTGCCTTAAATTACACACTTGAAGTACCTGAAATTGCGCATCGCTTGGCCGCAATCTTTTCACCAGGTCCGCTCACTTTTTTATTACCCAAAAAGAATAATATCCCTGACCTCGTAACAGCAGGAAGTGATTTGGTGGCCTTGCGCATCCCCAACCACCCAATAACCTTAGCCTTATTAAAACAATTAGATTTCCCATTAGCAGCACCAAGCGCAAATCAGTTTGGTTATATTAGCCCCACAACAGCAGCCCATGTAATGCAAAGCCTCGAAGGAAAAATCAGTTACATACTAGACGGTGGCACTACAACAGTGGGTTTAGAAAGTACAATTATTGGGTTTGATGAACAAGAAAACGTGATCGTACATAGGGTTGGCGGTGTTACAATTGAAGACATTGAAAAAGTTATTGGCAAAAAAGTGTTGATGACTGAAACCAAAGACCATAACAAACCTCAAACTTCAGGTCAGCTCAAATCTCATTACGCACCAAATACCCCATTATATATTGGAGACATTGAACATTTATATGCTACCCACCGATCCTCCAAAACAGCACTCATCAGCCTTTCCGAAACCTATCACGAACTAGATATTGCCCATCGTTTTATCCTGTCTCCGAACAACGACTTAAATGAAGCAGCACAAAAACTTTTTGCTGCACTTCGGCAGATTGATGAACTAGAGGTAGATGTCATTATTGCGGAGCGCTTTCCAAATCAAGGTTTGGGTATAGCTATTAATGACCGACTAAAGCGAGCACAGGCCATTTACAAATAAAAGAAGCATTGAGAATATTATTTTGGCAATAATCTTCATATCTCCTTCAGATACAATGTGCTTTTCAAGATAAAATGGACACTAAATGTGTTTAGTGACATGGGGTGAGTGTTTTAAAAGTGAGGAATTCAAAACCCTTTATCCATAAGGGTTTCAGAGAAAAAAAATAGGTGTTTGGATAGGTGAACGAATTAGTGTTTCAATACAGCTAGTTTTGACGGTAAAAGTGGATAATTAGGGAAATTAGTATTGTAAAGCAGAAATGCACCAAATCGGCTACCAGCTAGACTTCTGGGTACAAAAAAACCCCAACTTTCGTTGAGGTTTTCGTTAAATGGTCGGGACGACTAGATTCGAACTAGCGACCCCTTGCACCCCATGCAAGTGCGCTACTAAAGGGTTTCAGCTTTCTAAACTGATTTGGTGTTGGGAATGGTAGTTGAATTGGTGTTAATTTTTTCAAAAACGTACCAGAGGACGAATACACATAGGTTAATCAGCACAGAAAAAGAGTTGGAGACTATAATGATTATATCCTGCTTTAACATCACTATTATCTAAGAATGGCATTACCAGGGCTTTGCCATTATCTTTTATTTTTAGTAGGGTAATTTTATCCGCCGCTATGCCATCCATATCTCAAATGTAGATATAGGCAACGGATTTTCGACACGAAATTTGTTTGGTCTAATTATTGAAATGTTCTTTTGCAATCTATCACTCTGTGTATTATTCCTTCATCACCTTGGCACTCCCTTCATTACCTTCCTTAGTGATAATCTTTAGTGTGTATGTTCCTTTGGTCAGATGTTCTACATCTAATTTTGTCAGAGTTGAATCGCATAATTGTTGTAAAACCATTTTACCCATCACGTCATACAACTCAATGCTACTGCCACTTTCAACCCCTTGTATATTCAAAAACTCTTGGGCTGGATTGGGATAGACCATTACCTGTGCTTCTTTAGCCGTATTAGAGATGCCCAACTTTATACTATCAATACCCCAAACTCTAGGACTCGTGCGGAAGGTATCACCGTCAACTATACAAACAAAATTAATGGGCTTGCTTGTAGTGTCACCTTTGGTTGGATATACATAAGTACGGAAGAGAGAACTCATGGTATCAGTTGAGGAAATTTTTGGATTGGGTGTGAGCATTTTGCCTGTGCTGCTGCTGAAATTACCACTTAACCAAGGTAATGAATTTAAAGGCAATGATGTACCATCATTATTGGTAAAGCCTGCACCTATTGGGAATAAGGTATCCTTATTGGTAATTGGTTTGCCCCAGTTTATTGACCAATTAGCTATAGCATATTTACCAGTTATTGTGGCATCAGGAAATGGCGGAAGTTTTATAATTTTAGTCAAACCAATTGTATCACTTTTCCCGAACCATACTCCCCCTAATAAAATTGATGTCTTTGTTAAACAGATTTCGTTTTGGCGCTTACCACTTGAGGCTGGATTAAAAATCTTCGCATTATATAATGCGCTTATTTCAGCTCCAGGTGTTGAATATATAGCGGCCCCTATAGGAGCCTGATTGCCTATAACTTGTCCTTCAATAATACCTATAGTTCCATAAACTGCCCCCCCGCTATCGATGCATTATTATTGCATATTAATACACCATTTGAATAAGAATAAAGATGCCCTCCAGTTGAAGTTGCTTCACCTGCAGCGCCTCCAAATTTGGCGGTATTAAAACTTATTTCTACACTATCCGTAGCAAAAATATGACCACCACCTCCTCCACAAGAATCAGAATGATTATTGGTTATTTTTACATGGTCATGAGCATATGCATAATATACACCACCCCCAGACCTTTTTGCATGGCAATTTCTAATTATTGTATTCCCTTTTAGTACCAGGGAATCTGAAGCATAAAATGCCCCCCCATCTAATTCACTACCAAAAGAACCTATAGTTTCACCATTAGTACAGATAATATCTCTTATTATTAATGCCCGCCCCTTGGCTGAGATTAATCGGACTCCAATTCTTCCTTTACTTTCGGCATCAATTGTAGTGGTATCAGTAATTGTCATTGTACCTTGCCAGGTTTGCCCACCTTGCATAGGTATATCAAACTCCTTAAAAGTATGAGCACTTAATATAATACTATCACCTATCATATTTGCAGCAGCAGAGGCATCAACTAATTTACTAAAAGTGCCAATTAGAGCACCTGCTCGATATACCTTAGCTGTTTGAGCTGAAGCGAAATTCATATCTAGAATAAATAAAACAAATAGAAAAAATATGTGTTGTAGTTTTTTCATTATAAAATAATTTGAGTTAAAACCCATACGTAAAGATACGTATGGGTTTTAGGATTATGACATTATTATTAATTTCTGAATAAACTTATGCTAGAGGTTTATTGGTAGCCAGAATATATGAATGCGCTTGATAGATTCTGCTTTTCATTGACTCTATTGCTTCATTAATTTCTTTACTGTTTTTGGTATTTGTCTTTACTAAATCGGAGGTAGCAATCCAGCTTGAAGCTTTGGTTTTATGGTTAAGTGCAATACTTATTCGCTCTCCATTAATTGTTACTTTGGCATAAATAGGCACATAGCCTTCTGCATCCGTTCTATCATTACGAATGATAAAACGGACACTAAAAGTATTTGGTTTCATTTGGTGTTGAATTTAATAGAGTAGATAAATGAAAGTGGCTATAGGAATGAAATACTAGGCACTTTTTGATGTTAGAATTGTTGTCAGAATGTAAGAAATTCTGACAGAAGAATAGGAGAATCTATCAAAAAAAATCGTTTGAGAAGTCCTCCCAAACCATTGATTCAATTGAGTATTGGGCAAAAAAAAACCAACTTTCGTTGAGGCTTTTCTATAAGTAATCATCTTCCCTGTACAATTTTTAAACTATTTTGTATACGATTTGAAAAGACTTGTTGTTATGGTCAGTTATAATACATGTACGATCATAAATTTTAATAATTCAAAGATAAGCCTAAACCTAAACCCATATCACTATCATAGTGTGTTCGGATACCAAAATTTTTATTGACAAGGAACTTTAGCTCTGCCATAAATTCCTTGTCTGTATTAATCATAAAACCAGCTCTTAATCTTTTAGAAATGGGGATATCTTCCCGCATTAATGACAGGCGCACAATTCCATCGTGATATACTTCAGCCTGAAAATTAACCAACATGGGCAAGGTGTACATAAAACCTACACTAAAGGCTCTACGCGTATCCTTCTCATTTTTTTGTCCAAACAAATTTGTTTCGTGTTCGTCTATTCCCATTTTACGGTAACGCCAATCAAATCCAACAAAGGGCATAAACCATTGCATTTTACCAATGTATCTTCCTAAGTGTGTTTCCACTTCATAACCATGCATAGCACTGTAACCTAAACGCCACTCGGTACCTAAAGACAATCTTGCATTCTGAAACATGGCTTCCCCATCATTACCGTTGGTCGCAAAATCATTATGGGCCATAAAGTGCGGCATATTGCTTTCTCTTTGTAAAGCGTTATAGGCTTGTTTTTTGTTGGGTAAGTAGGGATTATTGTATTCGCCAACAGCAAAAACTCTATTCATACCCGACATCATATGATAAAGTATGTGACAGTGAAAAAACCAATCCCCTTCTTCGTTTGCTAAAAACTCGATGGTATCTGTTTCCATTGGCATAATATCCAAAACATTCTTCAGCGGAGATTTTTCGCCTTTACCGTTAATTACCCTGAAATCGAAGCCGTGCAAGTGCATCGGGTGACGCATCATGGAGTTATTGTAAATAGTGATGCGTAAGACTTCACCTTTCTTAACAGGGATTTTATCCGTTTCAGAAAGCACTCTATTATCCATGCTCCACACATATCGATTCATATTGCCTGTAAGAGTAAATTTAAAATCTTTTACTGGAGCTTCCTTAGGAAGTGACGTGTTGTAAGGAGACTTTAACATTGCATAATTGAGCGTAACAATATTGCCCAAAGCGTTTGCATTGTAACGGTTGGGGTCATTATCCATATTCATACTATGTTCGCCATGGTTTGACTTTGGTTTACCTTCTCCCGTAATTTCAGGATACATCACTACGTTCATATCCATTTGGTTCAAACTCATTTTCATCCCCATATCATCCAGGTCCCCATTCATCTTCATCATATCATTCATCATCTTCATTCCTTCAAAATATTTCAGGCGTGGTAGTGGAGAAATGAGTTGTTTGATGCCATTCCCAACGAAATAGCTGGCAGATTGTGTCCTATCTTCGGTTGTGGCTAAAAACTCATACGCCACACCATCATCGGGAATGGTTACGACAATATCGTATGTTTCAGAAACGGCGATAATCAATCGATCGACCTCTACAGGCTCGACATCATTGCCATCATTCGCAACTACGGTAATCTTCCCACCTGCATACCGCAACCAAAAATACGATGAGGCACCCCCATTTGAAATGCGGAGTCTCACTTTATCGCCTGCCTTTAGTTGGCGTCCGTCGACCTCTTTTAAATCCGTACTATTATTTCCGTTAATTAAGATTTTGTCATAATACACATCACTTACATCCATTGCCAACATCCTTTTCCATTCATTGGTCAGTTTGGTTTTAAAATGACCATCCTTTATAGCTTCTGCATAGGACTGGGTAGCATTTTTCCTGATTGCTGCCCAGTCATTAGCACTATGTAACATTCTATGAATATTATCTGGATTAAGATTAGTCCATTCGCTTAAAATGATGGGTATAGTTGGCAAATCATCTATACCGCTCCGAAAGGTCTTGTCATCTGTTCTTTTTTTTATCACAAAACTGCCATACATCCCAATCTGTTCTTGCAAGCCCGAATGAGAATGATACCAGTGTGTACCGTGTTGAATAATCGGGAAGCGATAGGTAAAAGTTGCTCCTGGTTTGATAGGCATCTGAGTAAGCCAAGGCACACCATCTTCTTTGTTGGGCAAGAACACACCATGCCAATGCAATGATGTACTCTTTTTTAATTGGTTGTGCACAACAATTTCGGCAGTATCGCCTTCCGTAAAAGTAAGTGTAGGCATCGGTATTTTCCCATTCACAGCAATGGCTTTTTTTCCTTTACCACCGTAATGTACAAGCGTATCTTTTACATACAATTCGTAGCGCATAACTGTTTGCGCAAAAAGTGACTGCGAATAAAGCAGAAGAATTGTCAAAACTGTTTTAAATAACTTCATCTGAAATAGTTTAGTCTAAAGTTTCTTTGGTACTACCGCAAGTCATCATTTTGGAGCCATAGTAAGGATTTTTAACAGCAGATTCTTTGCTCAACCAATGAGCACCTTTGCCATTATTATACATTGGACAATGCTGGTAGTAAATTGGTTTGTCTTGTTTGGAAGATTTGGCCAAATCATACATATTCTCAGACAGCAAAGCGAATGTTGTTCTTTGCTTCGCTACATCTTTTGAGCCAGCAATTCTTTGGGCATTTTGCTCTAATTCATTTCTAACTTTCATCCACGTTGTATGCTCTTCTGCAGAAAGTTTTGTCATTTCTACTGCTCTGATGGCTTTCACCAATACTATTGCTTTTTGCATTGAAGCATTCGCATCAGACTTTACCAAGGCATCTTTTACTGAAAAATAACTTTCGATAACCGCGTTTAATTGCTGTGATTTTATTGTTGCCTGACTATTTTGTTTCATCTCGCTTTGGCTACTATGTTCCCTTCTCACACCCGCTGCTACATTGGATTTAGAAGTGAGTTTCAACTCTCTGTTGTACAAACAGCATTCAGGCAATTGTGCATAGACATCATCGGGCGCCAAAAATTTTTCATTATCATGTCCGGCTAATGCAATACGTTTTAGTATTTCATCTCGATTTGTTTTGCTGCCATCGTAACGAAGTGAGGCCTTTTTGGAATCCTTATCCCAGATTACAGTGGCGGTATTTTTTAGGCTCCCTGCTTTTTCAATTCTCGACTTACACATACTACAGTTGCCATATATTTTGACAGTTTCTGTTTTTGAATTTTTGATTTGCGCCAAAGTGTTTTTTGACGATAACAATGCTACGAATAGCAATAATGTTTTTGATACTAGTTTCATTTTGATTTTTTTTAGTTGAATACTTTTTACAAATGATTTATGAACAATTTTACAGGCAAGGATCTATTTTAAAACCTGCCTTTTGAACGGTATCGATAACTTCCTGTTGGGTAATTCCGTTTGATGAAACGGTAAGCACTTTATCATTGTTGGTTGTGTCTACTTCCCAACTGCTGATGCCTTCAGTGTTATCTAAATGAGGCTTTACTTTTGCAATACAACCGCCACAATTAATGTTTGTTTTGAACTTTAAATTCTGTTGAATACTTTCCATTTTTTTTTGATTTTTTACAACACAAAGGTGAGTATAGATAAGAAGCCTGGCGTTGTAGTTTTGATTGTTTGATTTATGATATTTACTGTTTTATTTTTTCCACTTTAGCAGCAGACTATTACTGACAACGCTTACACTGCTTAATGCCATTGCAGCTCCAGCTATCATTGGATTTAATAAAAAACCGTTGACAGGATAGAGTATACCTGCCGCAATTGGAATACCAATAAGATTATAGACAAATGCCCAGAAAAGATTCTGCTTAATAGTAACCACAGTTTGCTTCGATAGTTTTATAGCCTGCGGAATTTTGGTAAGATCAGATGAAATGATGGTCATTTTGGCTACATCCATCGCAATATCGCTACCTTTACCCATTGCAATACTGACATCAGCCGTTGCAAGAGCAGTACTGTCATTAATGCCATCTCCAACCATGGCCACTACTTTACCTTTACTTTGCAACTCTTTAATAAAATCAGCTTTATGCTGAGGCAAAACTTCAGCTTTATGATTCAAGATACCCGTTTGTTGCGCGATGGCCTTAGCCGAAGCTTCATTGTCTCCGGTAAGCATATACAACTCGATTCCCATTTCGTGTAATTGCTGAATGGCTGCTACCGATGTCTCCTTTATCTTATCTGCAATTGCTATTACCGATAATACCTTTTGACTATCTGAAAACCAAATTATTGTTTTTGATTGCTTAGCCCATTCATCGGCTTGTTGTAATAATTCGTCGTCAATAACAATTTTGTTTTCAATTAAAAGCCTTTTGTTGCCTACTAAATAGCTTTCATTTTCATAGGTTGCTTTTGCTCCTTTACCAGTAATACTTTCAAAAGAAGAAATAGCGATCTTTTCTACTTGATTTAAGTATTTCACCACGGCTTCGGCCAATGGGTGTTCGGATTGTTTTTCGATACTGAATAAAATTTGCTTTAAGACATTATTTTCCACAAGCCATTTTATAGCCGAAACTTCTGGTCTGCCTTGGGTAATGGTTCCTGTTTTGTCTAATACAATGACATTTACATTTTTAGCCAATTCAAGGCTTTCGGCATCTTTAATGAGTATACCACTTTCAGCACCTTTGCCTACACCCACCATAATAGCTGTAGGGGTTGCTAATCCTAATGCGCAAGGACAGGCTATTACCAATACAGTTACCGCAGCAAGCAGCCCTTGCACCATTCCATTTTCACCACCAAGTAGTAGCCACAAAATAAATGTGAGGAAAGCAATACCGATTACCACAGGCACAAAAACAGCCGCAATTTTATCCACCAATTTTTGTACCGGAGCTTTGCTGCCTTGTGCTTCCTGAACCATCTTAATGATTTGGGCAAGCATAGTGTCTTTGCCTATTTTATTGGCTTCAAATTGAAAACTGCCTTTTTGATTGATCGTACCAGCAAAAACTTTTTGATTTTCATTTTTCAGTACAGGTATAGGTTCACCGCTGAGCATGCTTTCGTCTACATAAGAGTTGCCTGAAAGCACTAGACCATCTACAGCAATTTTTTCTCCTGGCTTTACTACAATGACGTCACCAATTATTACATCTTCAATGGCAGTTTCCTTTTCGTCCCCATCAGCCTGCAGCACAATTACTGTTTTCGGTTGTAAACCCATCAGTTTTTTAATAGCTGTAGAGGTATTCCCCTTGGCTTTTTCTTCTAATAATTTACCTAATAAAATAAAGGTTATTACTACAGTAGCTGCTTCAAAATAAACATGGGCGTGCAATCCCTGCCGATGCCAAAAATCAGGAAAAAGCATGTTGAAAATACTAAACACATAGGCTATACCTGTACTTAACGCCACCAATGTATCCATATTGGCAGAACGATGCTTTGCTTGCTTGAAGGCATTAACAAAAAAGTCTTTGCCAATCCACAGTACAACAGGTGTAGTGAAAAGCCACATGATTTCATTGGCATAGGGAATATCCATAAAGAACATCCCGATTACCACCACCGGCAGTGATAAGATATTTGCCCAAATTGTTTTGCTCTTTAATGCACGCCATTTCTTTTCGTGAATAACTTCCAATGTTTCCTGCTGAGAGGCTTCATTTTCTATCAGCAAATCGTAGCCCACAGATTGTATGGCTTTTTGCAAAGCAGAGGGGTTCGTCATATTGGGCAGATATTCTGCTGAAAGTGTAGCCGTTGCAAAATTTACGTTTGCGCTTATAACACCAGGCACAGATTGGGCTGTACTTTCGGCACTTACAGCGCAGGAGGCACAAGTCATATTCAGGACAGGAAAAGACTTCTTTATGCTGGTAACACCATATCCCAAATCTTTAATTGCCTGTATAGCTTCTGCTAAAGCCTTATCATCCTTAACAGTTATCGCTGCTCTATGATTGTTCAGTTCTACTTTGTGGGTTTCAATACCATTAACTTTTGCTAATCCCTTGTCGACGATCAATGCACAATGTTCGCTTTCTACATCCTCTAAAGGAAGATAAATGAGTTCGTTAGTTTCTGTGGCCATAATACTTTATTTCTTTCAACAAAGGTGGACACTAAACAGGACAAGGATATTGTAATTTTATGGAATTGATTTGTAATTTTTACTATTTGCCGTGTTTTTATCTATTAATTCATTCCTTTTCATTCGATTCAGACTTTACAAACGATGAGGTTTTTGATTCGTTATTTTCATTAATTTTGTTTTGTCTCTTAGATTTTGAAAAAATTCGCTGTCATATTATTAATGCTCTTATACCTGTTACCCAATTTGGGTTTCAGTTTGTCTGCACATTATTGTGCCGATGAGTTAGCTTCCTGGAGTTTGACAGAAAATGGTGGCAACATTTGCCCGTGTAACAACAAACCTATGAAAAAGGATTGTTGCGAAAACAAGAGGGTTTTGATAAAATCTACAGCAGACCAAAAAGACAGTCCAATTGAATACCTTGATTTTAGCAAAAGCTTCCCCATTGCTTTTTTAGGTCCAAACTTTTTTTCTTTACCCCACAAGTTTTATTCATTCAAGAATATTAAAATAGACAATTACAGTCTATTTCATCCTCCTCCACTGCGGCAATTGCCGATATATCTATTGCTTAGCAACTTTCTGATTTGATTTTAATTTAATTCACACTACCTCTTTGTAAAACACAAAGGGGATTCTGTGTTTGCACTCTTGTGTAAGCCTAATTTGTTCAATTTAAATTATTAGAAAATGTACTTTTTAAAAAAAATGAACGGCGCAATTTTGCTATACCTATTCTTTGCCATCAGTAGTTGCGATGCACAAATAAAAAATGCAAAGACTGAAAAGGTAACGATATATGGAAACTGCGGTATGTGCGAAAAGAAAATAGAAACTGCAGGCAATGTAAAAAACATATCCAAAGTAGAGTGGAATAAAGACACCAAACTGGCCACGCTTACTTTTAATTCAAATAAAACCAGTGTTGACGAAATATTAAAACGTATAGCAGCATCAGGCTATGACAGCGACAAATTTCGTGCTTCTGATGAGGTGTATAATAATCTTCATGAATGTTGCCAATATGAAAGGCCCATCAAAACTGAAGAGAAGTAGCTTAATTATATACCTTTCAAATATACCAAAACAAAGTCTGAGTAACCAGCCGCAACAATACTTGTTTTAAATAAACAGTAGCTATTAAGACTAATTTTATACCAACAATTCATAACAATAAAAAAATCAAACAAATGAAAAAGACAACTATCCTTTCTTTCCTTCTTCTGGCATTTGCTTTAACGGGCACTGCACAGAAAAAAGTAAACCTGACGATTAAGCATATGCTAGGAACGACTCCTTTTGCTTTTAGTACAGCAAGTAGTAATAATTTGAGTCAGAGTTTTAATATCACTCGAGTAGAATATTACATCTCTCAAATAAGTATCATTCACGATGGGGGAAAATTATTATCAGTACCTAATAAATACATCCTTGCAAATGGCAGCGCTAATGTCAACGAAGAATTGGGAACTTTTGCAGTAACTAATGTAGAAGGGATTAAATTCTATATTGGCGTAGAAACACCAGCAAATAATGCAGACCCATCTCTATGGCCATCTACACACCCTTTGGCACCAAAATCACCTTCTATGCATTGGGGATGGAGTTCAGGATATAGATTCATCGCCCTCGAAGGCAAATCAGGCTCATCATTAACTACTACTTTTGAAATGCATGGCCTTGGCAATCCAAACTATTTTCAACAAACAATAATGGCTACAGGGGTAAATAGCGGTTCAAATGTGACTATTAATCTTGATGCCGACTATACACAAGCATTATATGGTATTAATGTAGCTTCAGGCCCTATTGACCACGGAGTTGATGCAACAGACTTGGATGTAATTAAAAATTTTAGAGACCGTGTTTTTAAACCTGGTACTGGCTTGCCAACATCCATAAAAAATATTGAATCTCCTATCAATGTAGCGGTTTACCCTAATCCGAGTAAGGGTGTTTTCCAACTAAAAACAGAAAACAACATTTCGGGGATTACTGCCGCTAAAATAGTAGACATTACAGGTAAGTTAATGATGAGCATAGACTTCAAAAACAACCAAAATACAGAGTTTAGAATTAATAACAAAGGCACCTACATCATCAATTTTTATAGCGGGAATGACATTATTTCTAATCAAAAAATCATCGTAGAATAATTGTGAAACGCCTTCAGAGTATCTACCTAATCATTTTTCTATTTTGTTGTGTCATTGTCCATAGTTGTAAAAAAGAAATTGCAGCATCCAATCTGACCATCACATCAATTATGCAGATACCTGAAGGTTTTCCTCCTGTTATTTTTCCCGAAGGAAATGAATACACCTTTCAGCGATGGTCTTTGGGAAAGAGATTGTTCTATGACCCGATAATGTCCAGACAAAATACGGTTAGCTGTGCCTCTTGTCATATTGCACAAAATGCTTTTAGTGATACTTTATCCTTAAGCAAGGGAGATAATGATGTTTTGGGTAAAAGCAATGCACCAACACTTACGAACATAGGATACCACCCTTATTACACTAGGGCTGGAGGCGTTGCTACATTAGAAATGCAAATTCTCGTTCCGATACAGGAACATGATGAATTTAATACCAACATTTTAGACATCGTTGAACGTCTCAATAACATACCATCTTATGTAGAGCAATCGATGGCAGCATACGGAAGAAAGCCGGATGCGTTTGTCATTACAAGGGCAATATCCAACTTTGAGCGCAGCTTAATCAGCGGAAATTCTTCGTACGACCAATTTCAGTTTCAAGGCAAGGCCAATGCATTAAATGCTGCAGAACAAAGAGGGAAAGACCTTTTTTTTAGTAGCAAAACCAATTGCAGTCAATGTCACAGTGGGTTCAATTTTACTAATTATAGTTTTGAACATAATGGTATTCCCACAAACAATTTGGATAGCGGGCGAATGCGTTTAACGAAAGAGGAAAAAGACAGAGGAAAATTTAAAGTTCCCACTTTACGAAACATTATGCTAACGGCTCCCTATATGCACGATGGTCGTTTTAAAACATTAGAGGAAGTTATTGAAAACTACAACAATGGCGGAGTTTTCCACATAAACAAAAGCACATTGATTAAACCACTTGGCCTGAGTATTATAGAGCAACAAGAGTTGATTGCTTTTCTGAAAACATTGACAGACCAAACCTTTATTAATAATCAAAATTTCAAAAAATGATGCGAAAAAAAAAGGGTATTCTTGCGATGATAAGCAGTATCATAATAATTGCCATTAGCTGTTCGAAAGAAACTGCAGTAGATAATGATGTTAACATTCCCGATACCCCATATGAGCTGGCTTATGGTTCGTTTCCAAACCCCGATTTACCAAAAGATAATCCATTAACAAGAGAAGGAGTAAAGCTGGGAAGAATGCTCTTTTATGAAAAATCACTTTCAAGAGATAATACTCAGGCTTGTGCTTCTTGTCACCTTCAAAAACATGGATTTAGCGATACCGCTACATTTTCAATCGGAATTAAAAAGCAGCCAGGTAAAAGACAGGCTATGTCAGTATTTAATCTTGCCTGGCACTCTAATGAATTTTTTTGGGATGGACGCTCGCACTTACTTCGCGATCAAGCATTAATGCCTATTCAAGACCCACTTGAAATGGATGAAACATTAGACAATGTGATTAAGAAACTAAACTCGAATTCCGTTTACAAAAAGCAGTTCTCTAAAGCTTTCGGAACAGAAACAATCACACCTATTTTGCTTTCCAAGGCTTTGGAGCAGTTTATGAATTCTATTATTTCTAACAATTCAAAATATGACAAGTTTCTTGCTGGCCTGGCAACACTTTCTTCCCAGGAAGAGCGAGGAAGATTTTTGTTTTTTACTGAGTACAATCCATCTTTCCCTTCGGCTTCAGGTGCAGATTGCCAACATTGCCACGGTGGTGCCAATTTCGAAAATGATAAGTATATGAATAATGGATTGGATAATGATGCAACCATCCTGGACATTGGCAGACAAGCGGTAACAGGAAATGCAGCAGATAAAGGCAAATTCAAAGTTCCAACCTTAAGAAATATAGAGTTAACCGCACCGTATATGCATGATGGCCGTTTTAAAACTTTGGAACAAGTGGTAGACCATTACAATCTGGTTAAAAACTCTACTACACTTGATGGCTCTTTCAGGCAGCAACTACCAATGGGCGGATTAAACTTATCCCCCTCAGACAAAGCAGCATTAGTAGCATTTTTAAAGACCTTGACAGATAACGAATTAGCCACCAATCCTGCTTATAGTAGTCCATACTAATTAGAGTAAGTGCAGCTAAAATCAACAGCTTGAAAGGTCATTGAAAAACTGTTTTTGTACTTCAATAAAAGTTTAAAAAATGAGCACCACAAATTGGTGCTCATTTTTCATTTAATGCATTCAGCAAAAAGACAAAATATTGACTAAAAAAGGAATTAGAAAATCAAACTTTATACCTCATCCAAGGGCTTCCTTTTGTCGTCCTTAATTTGCTTAAAATGGCTTGGAGTAAGTCCGGTAACTCTTTTGAATTGATTGCTCAGATAGGCAACACTGGAATAGTTCAGCCTAAATGCAATTTCACTCAGAGTAAGTTCATCATAAACAAGGAGCTCCTTTACTTTTTCTATTTTTTGGGCAATAAAATATTTCTCAATAGTTGTGCCTTCTACCTCCGAAAACAAATTAGACAAGTAATTGTAATCGTGATAAAGGCTTTTGGTTAAAACCTCAGACAAATTAGTCTTTGCGTCATCGTCGTTATAATGAACTTGTTCAATAATAACATTCTTTATTTGCTCAATAATCCGGCTCTTTTTATCATCAATAATTTCGAAACCCAATTTGATCAGTGTTTTATCTAATATTTTTCTTTCCTCAAGTGATAATTCTTTTTCCAATGTAACTTCACCCAGAGTTATGTTTTTAACCGCAATGTTATTTTTGTCCATTTCGCTCTGCACTACCATAATACAACGATTGCATACCATATTTTTTATAAACAATGTAGCCATGTAATTTACTGAATTGTATTAAAGCCCTCAAAACAGGTAAATCAAAATTACACTTATTATTTATCAAGAATAAAATTAAGGTTCCTAAGTTGTTTTGAATCTCGAAATTTAAGTGCGACTAATCACTTAAACATTCTCTTCTTTAATCTATATTAGTTTTCACAAGTTTGAAACGAAAATCAAGTATGCGCAAGCCCTTTGCAGTCAAGCTGTCACTAAACGTGTTTGGTGTTACTATTGAGGGTTATAATAAGGTAAGGAATTGAAATCCTTTATTGGCAATGGTTTCAGAGTGTTTTCTTGGTTGCAAGCTTGGTAGTCGAATTGGTCGCAGAGACGTCTACAGAACCAAACAAATAAGCAATAAAAAAGCCCGTAATCCACTGATTACTGCAAAATCCAGTCAAAGGAACCCCCTTTTTTCGGAGCAAATTGACCCCTTACTTTACGGCAGTTATTTTTTAGTTGGTTAATCATTGATTGCTGTTA
>Ga0209368_1000126_pt1 | contig 120456 bp, 94 predicted proteins | sample EBPBio242008_DNA_FD_185862 | JGI IMG/M metagenome (GOLD analysis project Ga0209368, IMG submission 185862) | Wastewater treatment Type I Accumulibacter community from EBPR Bioreactor in Madison, WI, USA - Reactor 1_4/24/2008_ DNA (SPAdes)... | ecosystem: Engineered > Bioreactor > EBPR >...
GCAAAATCAAGCAAATTATACGATGCCATTTTCAAGGATATGGCAGTAAAAAAACAAGTGCTATCACTGGCGTTTCTCGCAACACTGTAAAGCAGTATTTCAGAGGGTCGCTGGTTCAAGTCCAGCAGGTAGAGCAGCCACAGTAAAGGGTTTCAAGCGATTGAAACCCTTTTTTATTTATCTAATTTTCATCAACAATAATAGTAACAGATGAAAATTTGCAGACTACAATTTTAAACGGGCAAAGGAATAGCGAATACCGGTTCTTACCGAATAATTCCAAATCGTGTAGTTAACGGGTTGTTCAATGCCTGATACAGCTACTTTGGCGTCTACATTTGTGTTTCGTGCAGCAAATTCAAGATGTATTTGTAAGTTTTTGATTAAGGTGTACCCTAATTCTACCTGTGCGCCCGAAACTAATTTTGTGCTATTGTCTTTTCCTATTGCCCCGCTTTTAGCTTCCACTCCAATGGTTTGTCCAGGTATGATTCCCAAAATAGGTTCAGTTTCGATAACCACTATGCCTTGATCTTTTCCTAATCCCGAAGTGAACATCCCTGTCATTATCCCGCCTTGAATCATAAATTTACGGCTCAGATGAAGACGATAATTGACAAAGATATAAGGAGAAATATACCTGCCGCTTGCCGCAATAAAACTCGAAGAAGGAATAAGTGAACTCAAAATCGAAATGTCCGTTTCTTTTTTTGTTTGATAATTGCCATATTCAAGTCCAATACCAAAATTGATATGTTTTGATGAATAATCTATTTTGAATGAACTACAATAATTCAATACTTTTTTATTGCTATAGTCTGTTTTGACAAGCAGATTTTTTTCAAAAGCAGAATGATGTTCGCCAGTAGGTAGATTATAGCCCATATTGGCTGCAACACCCAATTGGCCAAAGCTTGTAATGGGAGCAATAGCAAGAAGTAACATCAATGTTCTTTTCATAGTCCTTAATATTAGATTATTTGAATGGTCGTAAAAATAGACATTTTAAAGTCAATTTTATTGCTTCATTGATATTGCAAAAGTCGTAGCTTACCTTTAGCCAAAATTATAATCTAATGTGTTTTTCTGCAACAGCTAGCTTCAGTGCATCTATTATAATTGGATTAGTAGGTATAGCCACTCTTAAATCGTGCAAAAAACCAGAACAAAAATATTTAGGAGCCGTCCCTTTTCTATTTGCAATACAACAGGTTTCAGAAGGTTTCGTATGGTTAACTATTGATAATCAATTTTTTTTTCAATGGCAGCATTTTTTTACCTTATGTTTCTTGTTTTTCGCTTGGGTAGTGTGGCCCATATTAATTCCATTAGCATTTTATAAGTTGGAGCCCGAAGGGCGAAGGAAGGAGTGGTGTAGGCGTTTGATTTACGTTGGCTGTTCATCGGGTGCCTATGCTATTTTTAATATGTTTGCAAAGTATCCAGTGCCTGATGTAGCTACTTTTCATATTATTTATAAAGTTGAGAAGGCATTTGCGCACGATTTTTTCTTCATCCCCCACCAAACGGCTTATATATTGGCCACTGTATTGCCGATGTTTTTATCGTCACTCAAAGGTGTGAAATTATTGGCCTTTGCCAATTTTATTGCCCTTTTGCTGTGCTTTATTTTCTTTCAGTATGCCCTGCCAAGCACTTGGTGTTTTTTTGCCGCTTTTCTTAGTGCACTTATTTATCGCATCATCAATCATCCCCAAAATGGGCTGTCAACGTCTCTGGAATAGTCCCTTTTTTTGCTTTTTTGTTTAATGTGTCGTTTCTTAAAGTTATGTAATAATCTTGTTTTAGAGGTTTATCTGCTCTAAATTCGAATAACAGTAGCTACTATGATTATTTATTAGTTCACTATTTTGTTTACATTAAAACGTTGTATTATGAAAAAGTATTTTTTGACAGCACTGCCTGTATTTCTTGCATTCGCGAGTTGTAGTAACAATGAAGCTGAAACAGCCAAATTACAATATCAGCGTAGTATTGATTCGATGAATTTAGTACTAGAGCGACAGCAACAAGAAGCAGCTAAACAGAAGACTCTTGACTCTATGGCTGCTATCTTAGCTACAAAGGAAGCTGCAGGTTCTAGCAAATCTGGTAGTCGTACGACGGGAAGCACCCAATATGTTCATTCTAACAGTGCTAAATCATCGACTCCTACCGAAACAAAACGTAAGGGCTGGAGTGGTGCCGCTAAAGGTGCTGTTATTGGAGCAGGTGTTGGAGCTGTTTCGGGTGCTATGATTGACGAAAAGAAAGGCCGTGGTGCCATTATTGGTGGTGTAGCAGGTGCTGGCATTGGTGCTGGTACAGGTGCTATATTAGATGATGCAAAAAAGAAGAAGTAACATTTGTTTGTTTATTGAAAAAAAAGCAGGATTTCTATACTTAGGAATCCTGCTTTTTATTGCTAGCTATATTGAGAAATAGGTGTCAATAAAAAATCCCCCGATAGAATTATTTTCTGTCGGGGGATTTATTTTATAAAAATTAAATTTTACAAATGGATGGCTTCGCCAAGCGCTACTTCGATAGCATCTTTCACCGCTTCACTCATAGTTGGGTGAGGGAAAATCACATCTAATTGTTCATGATAAGTTGTTTCTAACTTACGTGAAGAAACAGTTTGGGCAATGATCTCGGTAACATTGGCACCAATCATATGACAACCCAACCATTCGCCGTATTTAGCATCAAATACCACTTTTACAAAACCTTCGGTGGCGCCAGCAGCACTTGCTTTTCCACTGGCAGAGAAGGGGAATTTGCCTACTTTAATGTCGTAACCAGCATCTTTAGCTTGTTTTTCGGTCATACCAACAGATGCAATCTCTGGTGTGCAATAAGTACAACCTGGTACATTGCCATAATCCAAAGCTTCTGGTTGATGATGGAATTTACCTTCTTTGTGAGCAATCGATTCAACACAAATTACGGCTTCTTTCATGGCAACGTGAGCTAATGCTTGGCCTGGTACAATATCGCCAATAGCATAGACACCATCAACATTTGTTTTGTAATAAGGATCTACAATTACTTTTCCCTTGTCGGTCGTAATTTTCAAAGTTTCAAGGCCAATGTTTTCGATATTGGTGGCTACGCCTGCTGCGCTCAACAAAATATCGGCTTCTAATACAACCTCGCCAGTTGCTGTTTTTACTGTTGCTTTTACACCTGCACCGCTTGTATCAGCTTTTTCTACAGAGGCAGAGGTCATTACTTTGATGCCTTTTTTGCGGAATGATTTTTCTAATTCTTTTGAAATATCAGCGTCCTCAACAGGTACAATTCTATCCATAAATTCCACAATCGTCACATCGGTACCCATAGCACTGTAGAAATAAGCAAATTCTACACCTATAGCACCACTACCCACCACAATCATTGATTTTGGTTGTTTGGGCAAAGTCATCGCTTCGCGATAACCTATAATTTTTTTGCCATCAATAGGGAGGGCTGGTAATTCACGGCTGCGTGCTCCAGTTGCTAATATTACGTGTTTTGCGGCATAGGCAGTTGTTTTGCCATCAGCGCCAGTTACTTCTACTTCTTTTTTTGCGTTTAATTTTCCAAAGCCATTCAGAACATCAATTTTGTTTTTCTTCATCAAAAATTGAATGCCCTTGCTCATTTTGTCGGCTACACCACGGCTGCGTTTTACCACAGCATCAAAGTCGTGTTTAGCACCTTCTACACTGATTCCATAATCTTGTGCATGACTAATGTATTCCAATACCTGAGCCGATTTCAATAAGGCTTTGGTAGGGATACAACCCCAGTTAAGACAAATACCACCAAGACTCTCGCGTTCTACGATAGCCGTTTTGTAACCCAATTGTGTAGCACGAATTGCTGCAACATAACCACCCGGTCCACTACCCACTACGATAACATCATAAGCCATAAAAAGTATGATTTTTTTGAATAAAGATTAAGATTAAAATTGAGGCACAAAAGTAGCTAATTATTTGGGAATTGGATAGTGCAATTTGCTAATTGGGGGGATAAAGGATTTTTGTTGTTATTTATAGTCCAAAAGCATTACACTACCTATTCAACCAAAGCAATAATTTCGGAAAGTTTTATTTCTAGGTCGTTGTAAGAAGGGCTAGTGAAATACAGGCTCTTATTTTTATCTTTTTTAATAATGATACCAAAATGTCCATTCTGGTCAGCAACCATTAACTTTTCTTCCATCACACAGCTCGAATCTGAAATGATAGCCAAATATATATCTGCGGGCATTCCTTCGGCAGTATAATCGGCGACTCTACCTTTTATCCGAAGACTATCTTCGTTATTTTCCAGAGATAAAAAAAGTAACTTAATCGGCAGTTCTCCTAGAATAAAGTTAGGTTCAAATCTCTTTAATGCTGCATCACAGTGGTATGGATGTATAAGGGTCAATTTTTGCAAACGGTTGCCAAATAGTTTTGTTTGTCCCAGTGATATTTGGGCGCAAAAACTGATGATAATGAAACCCATTAATCGAATTTTTCTCACAGATTTTTGCTCTATTTATCAATTGTAAATTTCATTCCAATACCCTGAACTATCACACTGTCGGGCAAAAGCACTAAAATGTCGTCAAATATTGCGGTATCCCCTTTTTTACTGCGGTCTTGCAACACAACATAGCTGTTTAGTTTATTACTTTTAGACAAGTCGGTCAGCATTTCAAAATCTGTATAATAATTTCCTACTGAGTCTTCGTAGAGGTTGCGTTCCTTATAATAAATTCTGAATTCAATGACCTTGCCGATATTGCCTGCAGAGTCTTTTGCCGTAAGTCCTTGATTGACTAGAGAGTCAAAAATGCGCTTCGGTAACAGTCCTCCCTGATACTCGCTATTGCCCAAATAAACAGGCGATGCCCGAAATGGATATTTAGGTTTTGGTGTTGACTTAGGGGCTGCTTTTTTAGTGTTTTTGTTTTGTGCAAAAACCATTCCAAAACAAACAATAGCGAGTATTAAAAAGAGGATTCGTTTCATAATCTTTAGTATTATAATAAACTCAAACTTTCTTCAATCGTTTTTATTTTAGCCAAAGCGTCACTTTGTTTTTTACGCTCCGATTCTATAATTTCAGGTTTGGCGTTGGCTACAAACTTTTCATTGCTCAATTTCTTTTCAACACTCATCAAAAAGCCTTTTTGATAATCTAGGTCTTTTTGTAATTGCTCTTTTTGAGCGCTTGTATCGATAACAGTGTTGCTGCTTACATACAATTTATCGACACCGGCTACTAATGAAATTGAACCCGATACCGCTTCGCTAGTAAAGTTTATGGTTTCGGCATTAATCTGACGGCTCAAAATATTTTTAACGCGGTCATAAAAAGCTACATCTTTTGTATCAACGGCCAATTTGATGACATCTTTAGGCTTCAAATTATTTTTTACCCGAGCATCCCTAATCGCAGTGATTAGTTCTTGCAATTTAATGCCTTGTGCCAGCAAATCATTATTTGGCGTAGCAAAAGCTTTCAATTGTTTGTTCATCAAATCGTCATTTTGCTGACGTAATAATTGATAAATTTCTTCTGTTACAAAAGGCAAGAAAGGATGTAATAATTGCAGCAACGATTCATAAATAGCTATCGTTTTTTGGTACACTTCTGCCGACATTGATTGTTCGAAACCAGGTTTTACCCACTCCAAATACCAAGAGCAGAAATCATCCCAAATGAGCGAATATATATTTTTCAATGCCTCGCTCAGGCGGAAATCTTTTAATAAATCTTCGATGCTCAGTTCTACTTGCTTGATGCGTTCTTGCATCCAATCTATAGCAAAGGTGTCCGTATTGCTCACTTCGCTGCTTACCCTTGATTCCCACATTTTCACCAACTTCATCGCATTCCACATTTTATTGCAGAAATTACGGCCTTGTTCCAGCATAGTTTCGTCGTACAGCAGGTCGTTGCCGGCAGGCGAAGCAATCATTACACTAAAACGGACAGCGTCAGCGCCATGAACATCAATCAGTTCTAACAAATCGGGCGAATTGCCCAAAGATTTGCTCATTTTGCGACCTTGTTTATCGCGCACGATACCCGTGAAATATACTTTGTCGAATGGTTTTTTGCCCAAAAAAGTTTCACCTGCCATAATCATTCTGGCCACCCAAAAAAAGATAATCTCTGGGGCAGTCACCAAAGTATTGGTAGGGTAGTAATAAGCTAATTCCTTATTGCCAGGATTTTCATTCCAACCAAAAACCTGCATTGGCCATAGCCAGCTGCTAAACCAAGTATCCAGGCAATCATCATCTTGACGCAAGTCGCCGTCTTTACCATTTGGGTTGTTGGCCTTATATTGGTCGTAAGCACTTTTTTCTGTTTCTCCCACATACATATTGCCCTCGGCATCGTACCAAGCGGGTATGCGCTGTCCCCACCATAGCTGCCGGCTGATGCACCAATCTTTAATATTCTCCATCCAATGGCGATAAAGATTTTTAAATTTTGGCGGAAAAAATTCAACGTGTTCATTCATCACCGCAACAAGAGCTGGCTTGGCTATTTCGCTCATATTGCACCACCATTGCATGCTCAATCTAGGTTCAATCACTGCATCTGTTCTTTCGGAGTAGCCCACCTGATTGTTGTAGTCTTCTTCTTTGACATAATTGCCAGATACTTTTAAGTCTTCGATGATTTTTTTTCTTACCGCAAAGCGATCTTCGCCGATATACATACCTGCAGCTTCACTCATGGTGCCGTCATCATTGAGAGTGTCAATGACGGGTAATTTATATTTTAATCCAAGGTTGTAATCGTTAATGTCGTGTGCAGGAGTTACTTTCAAAGCTCCTGTGCCAAATTCCATTTCTATGTATTCGTCAAAGATGATAGGAATTCGACGATTGACTAAAGGTACAAAGCAATATTCACCTCTAAGATGCGCATAGCGTGGATCTTCGGGATGAACGCAGATGGCTGCATCTCCTAATATGGTTTCCGGACGAACAGTAGCGATGGTAATGTATTCGTCTTCAGTATTGTCTAATTTGTATTGTACATAATAAAGTTTCGAATTACTTTGTTTATGTACTACTTCTTCATCACTAAGGGCTGTCTTGGCTTTGGGGTCCCAATTAATCATTTTTACCCCACGATAAATAAAGCCTTTATTGTATAGTTCAACAAATACGCGCATTACAGCTGCATAATATTCTTTGTCCATCGTAAAGGCGGTGCGATTCCAATCGAGCGAACAGCCTAATTTTTTTAACTGCGAGAGAATGATGCCTCCATATTTTTCTTTCCATTCCCAAGCATAACTCAAAAATTCTTCACGGCTTAATTTATTTTTATCAATGCCTTTTTCGCGCAACATGGCTACAACTTTGGCCTCGGTAGCTATGGAGGCATGGTCTGTGCCGGGTACCCAGCAGGTATTGTATCCTTGCATTTTTGCACGACGAATCAACGCATCTTGCACCGTATTGTTGAGGGCATGCCCCATGTGTAATATGCCCGTCACATTAGGTGGGGGCATCACTATTGTATAGGCTGGACGATCGTCTGGGCTTGAGTAAAAGTACCCTTTGTCCATCCAGTGTTGATACCATTTTTGTTCTGCTTCCTTGTGTTGAAAATTCTTACTTAATTCCATTGTGCTTGAATGCTTGAGTATTGTGTTTTTGGGCTAGATGAGTATCAATGCCTTTTGGGCAAAGATAATAAAGTTAAGTAATGGTATGGCCCACCGCTATTGTCTTTAATAGGCTAATATTTGGGCAATTAAATAAAGGGCATAAAAGATGAATGTTAATATTTTCCGCTTATTTTTATCCAAACATTAAAATTATGGCACGGAACATCTCAACGATTAGTATCAATGCCTCGAGAGAAAGGCTTTGGAATGTATTGACCCAACCCGAATTTGTGAAACAATGGCAATTCGGTACTGAATTAACCACGAGTTGGGAAGAAGGAACGCCTATTTCCTTCCGGTCGGTATGGGAAGGAAAATTGCAAGAGCAATGGGGCGAAGTATTGGAAGTTCATCCTTTGGAGTTGATAAAATTTTCTTTATTTGCTCCTCGTCCGGGATTGGAGGATAAGCCCGAAAATTACTTTATTATGCACTACATCATAGAAAAGGAAAAAGGTGAAACGAAATTGCAAATCATACAGGAAGATAACCGCCCTGGCGCTGTTCAGGAAAAAGAGCAAGGGGAAGAAAACCCAATCCTGAAGAAGCTAAAAGAAGTAGCCGAATAACAATAATAATTACCACTGTATCAATAAAGCCATCGAAGTTATTCGATGGCTTTATTGATGGATATGAAACTACCTAAAATAAATACCTGGTCTTGCTTTCGTTCAAATTTTTTACTGTTACTATTTTATTCATTCGATTCTTTTCGAATGAGGATGACATAATCGGCCAGTTTTTCGTAAGTTTCATAATCTGGTTTTGCAAAGTCATCAGCCGGGAAACAGCTAATAGTTATGATTTTTAGATCTTTATCTTTTCTTTGAAGTTGGGACACTGTTCCTAAATATTCATCACTATGGAATCGTCCGCAAAGATGCATCACCAAGCCGTCTTTTTTATTGTTGGCTACTGCTTTGTCAATACTTTTGGCCATAGTTGCATCCCAAAGGCATTGCGAGGCAAACATATTTGGACTATGGATGTTTCCTTCTCCGCCCATAATGTTCACAAATTTTTGATAATAAGCTCCAGTTTTAGGTGCATAAACAGGCAATTTGGCAATCAACGCTTTTGAACTGGCGCCCAAACTGTCAAGTGTTTTAGGGCCTCTTTTGCTCATCAATGAATTGTACCGACGTGGGCTGTTTGCTGCTATTACCGGCATTTTTTGTTCTTTGGCATATTCTACCATTGGTCTATAATCGGCATAGTTGTTCCAAGCCCGGGCCTCTTTTACAAATTTTTCTTCACTAATAAAACCACCCAAATACTCGTCTAAAAGAACCTGACAATCGGTTTCAAACATTTCCATAGATAATACTAACTTGCCTGTATAGCGTTCGTTCAGCATTTTTAACATCTTGAGTTGGAGGATATGCCCGATGGTGTCATTGTGTTCTTCGCCCCAAAAAAGTACATCTGTTTTTACTATACGATCTGCTAATTCGGTGATCGTCAGTCTTTCGCCCGACCGGGAATCGTAAATCTTAAAAGGAACTTCGGGTTGTATGGGCTGGGATTGCGCGTTGGTACCAATAACCCACATAAAAAACGCGAATAGAAGAGTTAATTGCTTCATGAAATTTTAATGATTTGGCACAAGATAATGCCTAAAATCCAAATGATACTTAGTCAAAAATTATTTCCCACGACCTTCAATAATCACAATAAGTGTGTAGAGCATGATTTTGATATCCAAAGCCAAAGAGCAGTTTTCTATGTATAACAAATCATATTCCATCCTTTTTTTCATTTCTTCAACGTTTTGTGCATAGCCATATTTTACCATGCCCCAAGAGGTAAGTCCGGGTTTGACTTTGTGCAGATAGCGATAATGCGGATGTGTGATACAGATGATATCGATGTAATGTTTACGTTCCGGTCTTGGCCCTACTAGGCTCATTTCGCCAATCAAAATGTTGTAAAATTGTGGAATCTCATCAATTCTCCATTTGCGCATTACTCTTCCCCAATTGGTAATTCGAGGGTCATTTTTTCGAGAAAGGGCAGGTCCATCATTTTCTGCTGCAATACACATGGAGCGGAATTTAATGATGTTAAATGCTTTGCCATAAAGCCCTATACGTTCTTGTTTATAAAAGATAGGACCCGGAGATGAAAGTTTGACCCTAATGGCTGCAAAAAGATAGACAGGACTCAATATTATCATCGCTACGCAAGAAGCAAAAATATCAATAGCTCTTTTGCACACAACTTGCCAATCGGGCATGAGTGTCGGCTCAATGTGCACAAGTATGGCATCATAAACATTATTGGTCTTTACCGAACCTGAAATAATATCGTATAAGTTTGGTAACACTTTTACCACAACTTCTTTGTAACTCAATCGTGTCAGAATGTTTTCAAGCAAACTTCTTTCTGAGCTGTCAACGGCAACTATGACTTCTTCAATTTGATGTTGGTCAATGATTTCCTCTAACTGATTGAGATTTCCTAATTGTGGCAAATAGTGGCTCATTCCATTGCCCGTTTCTTTTTGGGAATAAACAAAACCTTTAAAAATATTGCCTAGTATTTTATCGTTTTCTGTAATTTGTTTATAAATCTGTATAGCTTGGTCGTTGCCGCCAACTATCATCGTATTGAAGCCAACTTTGCCGCTTGTTATATCTTTTTTTACCCCAAACAAAATCAACATTCTTCCTAGCAATGTAAAGGCGGTATGAATTAAAAAATAGCGCCAAGTCATACTGAAGAAATAGGATATTTCGTCGCTGTCATTACTTACCAAAGCTAAGGTCAATAAAAGACTACCAATGAGACAAGAAATAAAGGTTCGGTATATTTCGTTGATTCTAGATTTTCGATAGAGGTCGAAATAAGTTCCTGATAAATAATAAAGAAACAGCCAAGCAAGCGGTAACAAGATAATACCTTCTACAAAGTCAATAGGTTTCATGTAGGTCAGTGCTTCGCCAAAATTGGTTTGAAGCAAAGTCTTATGCCTGATGGCCCAAAAGAGTATCCACGAAAGTGCCGCTGTCAAAAAATCTGACAGCATAAACAAGCGAATGGCTCTTTTTTTAAAAGAAGACAATTGGACGGACATGAATCTATTACTTATCTTGAAATCACTTTGATATTATCCAATAATACATATCCGTCTGTGTATTTACCATCAAATTCCTCTAAAGTAGAACGCACTTTAATGAAAAATTTCGTGTAGGTTTTATTTGCTTTTAGGAAGGGCGAAATATCAATATAGATTTTACCCCAGCTTTGTTTGGGGTAAAAACCAGCCAAATACTCGCCATAGATTTCTCCTTCCATGTCCTCGGCTTGTAAGCCAATTTGAAAGGGAAGCGTTCCTTTGTAGTCAAACTCGAGATAACAGGCATTTTGGGTCCATTCAAAATAATTAGTAGAAATACTTTCAGACCATCTCAAGGGACTTTTGAGGTAGACGGCCCCGCTTGCACTGCCGCTGCGCACTTTACTTGGGTCTTTTTCTATTAATAACGTAGTGTCTCCGCTGAGGTTGCGGAAAAGCAAACCTTCCTCAAAGTTTATTTTTAGCTTGAAGGATGTAGAAGTAAGATCTTTTGAATAATTTGTTTTGGGGCTATAATATTGAATTTTTCCAGGGTTATACAGCAAAGTAGTGGTGTCAAATTGGTAAAAAGGATATTGTATTACGTAGCTTTTGATGCCTTGGTTAACCACAGCGGGTACAATCTTGACCTTACCTGTTTTATTCATTATCACGGGTACTGTACAAGGCAAATCAAATGTGCCAGCTGGTATATCATCGACATAAACCCACGCTGATGGTATGTCGTGCGTGTTGCTACCTGTAAAGTTAGAGTCTGGATTACTGAAAGTAAATGGTTCTAAATGTAGGTAGGTGGGTATTTGCTCTTTGGGATTAATAAGGTTGCATGCCGATAGCCCGATCACAGAAAAAAGAAGTAAGTATAGTATTTTTATCATTGAAGATTTGTTGGTGGTCATCAATTTTGATTAACGTGTTTTTTGCTTATTCATTGTGTAGCTTGTTGTGCAAACTCATTTTTTTCAAAATTAAATGGGCAACTTCCATAGCTTGATAGCCGTCAAAAGCAGTCACTTTTACAGGCTTATCATTTATGATGGCTTGAGCAAATTCTGCCAATTCTAGCCTTATAGCATTGACAGCGGGTACTTCGGGGGTTTGAATCGATAATATTTTTTTTTCTCCGTTTGGCATTTCTAAAGGCACATCCAAGATTCCTTTAGGGTGTTCGTCTTCAGCTTTAAGATGGATGATTTCTGTTTTTTTCTCCAAAAAATCTATGCTGATATAAGCATCTCTCTGAAACAACCTCATCTTGCGCATGCGTTTTAATGAAATACGACTGCTCGTAAGGTTAGCGACACAGCCATTATCAAACTCAATACGAGCGTTGGCTATATCTGGAGTTTCACTCATTACCGCTACACCGCTTGCTGAGATCCTTTTGACAGGAGATTTAACCATGTGGAGGATAATATCAATATCGTGAATCATCAAATCTAAAATTACCGATACATCAGTGCCTCTGGGGTTGAAAGTTGATAACCTATGCGATTCGATAAACATAGGTTGTATGGGCATGTTGCCTAAGGCTAACAATGCGGGGTTAAATCGCTCTACGTGGCCAATTTGGCATTTGACATTGGCTTCTTTGACGAGTTTGATGAGTTCTTGCGCTTCGGCAAGTGTATTCGTAAAAGGTTTTTCAACAAAAATATGTTTGCCCAGAAGCAAGGCAGATTTGGCAATTGCATAATGCTGAGTGGTATTGGTGACAATATCTACCGCATCGCAATGAAGCAGTAGTTCATGCATATCGGTAAATCGTTTGACTTGATATTGTTCTGCGGCACTTGTAGCGTTTTCATCGTTGGGGTCGAAAAAACCAATCAATTCAATCTCTTCAATTTCTTTCCACTGTTGTATGTGTATTTTACCGAGGTGTCCTGCCCCGAAGATGCCAATTTTGAGCATGCTTGTGTAGCCTATTTGTTTTAGTAATTATTGGCTGCAAGTTAAGGTAAATGGCCAAAAAGGCAAGGGCTAAGTTGTACAGTTATTTGGCTGTACAAGTGAATATAAATACTTGGATTTTTTTAATAAATAAATTGTCTTAAATGAGGCCTTCATTTGCGAAACTGGTGAAATCTTTGCCTGCGATGATGATATGGTCAACAAGTTGAATATCCATTTGGTGGGCTGCATCTTTTAGTTTGTGGGTCAATTTTTTGTCCGCTTCACTCGGCGTTTTATTACCTGAAGGGTGGTTGTGAGCAACAATTAATTTTGCAGCATTACACAAAAGGGCATTTTTAAGTATCATTCTGATATCGGCTACAGTAGCAGTAAGACCTCCACTGCTTACAAATTCGTGTTTGATAAGCATTTGTGCATTATTGAGGTAAAGTACACAAAACATTTCGTGGTTGAGGTCTTGCAGTAAAGGGGTCAACAATTCAGCAGCATCTTCGGCGCAATTGATTTTTTGACGGTCAATAACGGCTCCTATTTGTCGGCGTCGGCCAAGCTCCATTGCAGCAGCAATAGTAATTGCTCTGGCTTCGCCAATGCCTTTTATTTGTTGTAATTCTTTGATGCTTAATTTACCAAATTGGTTGAGGTTATTATTGGCCAAAGCCATTAATTCACGTGCTAAATCTACAGCCGATTTTTCGCGTGTGCCGCTGGCAATTAGTATGCCCAAAAGTTCGGCATCGCTAAGTGTTGATGCGCCTTTTGTTACTAGTTTTTCTCTGGGTCTGTCATCTTCTGCCCAAGATTTGATGCCGTTTTTTGCTTCCATTAATATTTCATTTTGCTTCAAAAATCTTGCCAGGATTGAGTATCCCTTTTGGGTCGAAGATGTTTTTTATTGATTTCATCAACGCAATTTGCTTTTCATTAAAAGCTATATCCATGTATCCTTTTTGCACTAAGCCAATTCCATGTTCACCAGATATTGTGCCACCCAGTTTTACCACTTCAGTAAAAATTTCCCGTATGCCAATGGGTAATTTATGGTTCCAATCTTCGTCATTCATATCTCCTTTGACAATATTGACGTGTAAATTGCCATCGCCTGCATGACCATAGCACACCGATTTGAAACCATATTTTTTGCCGATAGCTTTTACACATTCCAGCAATTGGGGCAAGTATGCACGCGGTACCACCGTGTCTTCTTCTTTGTAAATAGAATTTCCTTTTACGGCCTCGCCAACTATTTTACGCAATTTCCAAAGTGTTTCTTTTTGCTCAGCGGTATCGGCAAATAAAATTTCGTCAATATCATACTGGGCAACGATTTCAGATGTTTTTTCGGCTTCTTTGTATAGGTGCTCTGGGTAATTTCCGTCTAGTTCGATAAGTAAATGGGCTTGTATATCCTCTCGCAATTGCACCGCCGAAGATTGATAATAATTAACAGCACATTCTATGGCATCGCGCTCCATAAATTCTAATGCAGAAGGCGTAATACCAGCCATACAAATGGCATTGACTGCTTTGCAGGCTTCGCTTGCATTACGAAATGGTACTAATAAAAGCAAGTTGTTTTTTACGGCAGGAATCAGCCGTAAAACTATTTTGGTAACCACACAAAGAGTTCCTTCGCTACCCACTAGCAATTGGGTAAGATTATAGCCTGTGGCGTTTTTGAGCACATTTGCCCCTGTCCACATCACATCGCCATTGGGCATCACAACTTCGAGGTTGAGTACATAATCTTTAACCACACCATATTTTATCGCTCTTGGCCCGCCCGAGTTTTCGGCAATGTTCCCGCCAATAAAACAAGATCCTTTGCTTGCTGGGTCGGGAGGGTAGAAAAGTCCTTTTTCTTTCACTGCATTTTGTAATTCTTCGGTAATCATTCCGGGTTCTACCGTTACTTGAAAGTTTTCGGTATCGAGATGAATGATTTTATTCATCTTGCGCATATCAAGCGATACGCCACCAAAGATGGGTAGCGCACCACCACTTAATCCTGTACCTGCACCACGGGGTGTTAGGGAAATGTTTTGTTCGTTACAATAGTGTAAAATTTTAGAAACATCTTCCGTTGTTTCTGCTTGCAGCACTACCTCTGGTTTGTAATGAAAATCTTCAGTATGGTCAGATGCACAACGAATGAGGTTTTCATTGTCAGTCAATACTTTTTCTGCACCCAACATTTGGATGAAATAATTGATGTCGTCGGTGGTTAATTTTTTAAAGGACATTATAATAATTTTCTTTGTGAACCTCTGCGAGGCCTTAGCGAACCTTTGGATAGTAAAAATCCTACTTAAACGCGTATTGAATCAAATTTGCTCCCATTTGCAAAGCTTTTGTTCTTTGTTCAGGGCTATCATTGTGCACATCTGCATCTTCCCAGCCATCGCCGAGGTCGGTTTCGGCGCTGTAAAAACACACTACTCGTCCGTTCAATATTAGCCCAAAGCCTTTTGGGGGTTTATTATCATGCTCATGCACTTTGGGTAAGCCATTGGCAAAATTGAATTTTTGATGATAAATAGGGTGCGAAAACGGTAGTTCTACAAGGCTCAAATCTGGGAATACTTTTTTGAGTGCTGGTCGCACATATTCATCCAATCCATAGTTATCGTCGATGTGCAAAAAACCACCGGCCTCCAAGTAGGTTCTCAGGTTTTGGGCTTCGGCATCGCTCAGTACCCAACGCCCGTGCCCAGTAAGGTGTACAAAAGGATAATTGAATAAATCGGGGCTGCCCACTTCTACCTGTGCCTCTTTGAGGTCAAATTTAGTATTGAGTTGCTGATTACAAAATTGTGCCAAATTTTTCAAAGAAGTGGGATTGGCATACCAGTCGCCACCGCCATTATATTGTAATAGTGCCAATTTTATATTCTGCCCATTTGATGGTGCAGCGAAGTAAAAAATAAATCCGAAAAAGAGTAATAGTTTATTCATTATTGAGTAGGTTAAAATGTGCGCAAACTGCCATAGCAGCAGTTTCTGTACGCAAACGTTGGGTACACAAAATAGTTCCTTCAAATTGATGCTGCGAGGCTAATTTAATTTCATCGGTGGTAAAATCACCTTCGGGGCCTATTAAAATCACTGTATTTTTTTTGGGAGCAATTAATTGTGCAATGGGCGTTCTCTCCAATGCCGCCTCGCAATGAGCAATTAATTTTTGCTCTGTGTTATCGTGGTTATTTAAAATGTGTTCAAATTTTGTAGCCTCGTTTAATTGCGGTAAATAATATTGTTGTGATTGCAACATCGCCGAAATGAGTATGTTTTGCCAACGGTCTATTCTGAATTTTTCGCGCTCAGTTCGTGCCGAAATAATGGGCGTAATGCTGCTCACGCCCAACTCAGTTGCTTTTTCTAATAACCATTCGTTGCGGCTGGCATTTTTTGTAAAGGCTACGCACAGATGAAGGCCGAATGCGGCTTTACTAAATTGATGAACTTCGTTAATTTGAACGCTACATCTTTTTTTTTCGGCACTGATAATGGTGGCTTCAGCACTTTGACCTTGGCCATTATTCAATGCAATTTTTTCACCCTCCCTCATCCTCAAAACCTGGACAACGTGTTTGGCGGTTTCTTCGCTCAATTGCAACGTCGAGTTACTTGTGAATTCACTGTTATGATAAAAAAATGCTAAGCCTGACATAAGCGGCAAGTTAATGCGAATTTTTTGATGCTCCTTTATTATTGCTTAAAAGCCTGTTTTTACCACCTCAAATATTCCTTTTTTAACAAAAATTCTATCACAAAAAATTATAACAATTACTTTAAAATGTTGGACGTTTTCTTTGTCGTGTTTCATTATCTTTGCGACCGTCGAGGGTGAGTCTGAGGCATTTTCCATAAAAAATTACAATTTTTTTCATCATGGGGTACATCAAAGACCATTTCAAAGAAGTTGCAGATAAGCAATCTGCAGAGATTAAAAAATTAATAGCCGAGCACGGAGAAATTTCTCTTGGCGAAGTGACCATTGCACAGGCTTATCAAGGTATGCGTGGTATTCCTGGCTTAATTACCGAAACCTCATTATTGGATTCAAACGAGGGGATTCGTTTCCGCGGTTATTCTATTCCAGAATTGCGCGAAAAATTGCCTAAGGCAGATGGTGGCCAAGAACCTTGCCCAGAAGGTCTGTTTTATCTAATGTTGGTGGGTGAAATACCCTCTGACGAAGATGCAGGACATATTTCTGCTGTGTGGGCTCGTCGTAGTCACGTTCCGAATCACGTGTTTCAAGTAATCGAAGCATTGCCTGTTACTACGCACCCAATGACACAATTTTGTGCTGCGGTGCTGGCTTTACAAACAGAAAGTAAATTTGCGAAAGCATACAACGAGGGTATTTCTAAAAAAGATTATTGGGATTACACTTACGAGGATACAATGACCTTGATAGCTCGTTTGCCACGTGTAGCGGCTTACATTTATCGTCGTAAATATAAAAACGGAGAACATATCCAACCAGATGGTATGTTGGATTGGAGTGCAAACTTCGCGCACATGTTAGGCTTCGACAACGAAGGATTCAAAGAATTGATGCGTTTATACATGACTATCCATGCCGACCACGAAGGTGGTAACGTTTCTGCTCATGCTACACACCTTGTAGGTTCTGCTTTGAGCGATCCTTATCTTTCTTTTACAGCTGGTATGACAGGTCTTGCGGGTCCATTACACGGATTGGCCAATCAGGAAGTAATTCGCTGGATTGAAGAATTACAAAAAGAATTAGGAACTGAAGAACCAAGCAAAGAGCAAATTGCTGAGTATATCAAAGCAACCTTGTTGGCTGGTAAAGTGGTTCCAGGTTACGGTCACGCAGTATTGCGTAAAACCGACCCTCGCTTCACAGCTCAAATGGAATTTGCAAAAGTGCATTGTGCTGATGACCCAACAGTAAAAACAGTTTGGAACGTTTATGAAGTAGCTCCAGACATTTTGGAATCTACCGGCAAAATCAAGAATCCTTGGCCAAATGTGGATGCACATTCTGGTGCCTTGTTGAAGCATTATGGTTTGGTAGAAGAAGATTTTTACACTGTATTGTTTGGTGTGAGCCGTGCATTGGGTGTATTGGCCAGCCTTTGCTGGGACAGAGCTTTAGGCTTCCCATTAGAGCGACCAAAATCTATGACTACAGAATGGATTAAAAGCTATATCGCTAAACAAGCAGTGAAATAGTAAGACCTTAAATAATATATAAAGCCCGCAAGAAATTGTGGGCTTTTCTGATTTTAAAAGATAATACTTTTGGACATTATACCTATGATTCAAAAAATACTCGAGTGTATACCCAATTTTAGTGAAGGGCAAAATGAAGCCACCTTACAAAAAATAGCTACTGCGATAAAATCGGTAGCTGGTGTTTGGTTGCTGCACCAAGATGTAAGCCCTGCTGCCAACCGTACGGTTTTTACTTTTGCTGGAGCGCCAGATGCTGTTGAAGAGGCTGCTTTTCGGGCAATAAAAGTTGCTGCGGAATGTATTGATATGCGTACACAATTGGGGGTGCATCCACGTATTGGTGCTACGGATGTTTGCCCCCTGGTGCCCCTGTATGGTATGACGATGGAGGAAGCGAATGTGTATGCGCAGCAATTGGGACAAAGGGTAGGGGCAGAGTTGGGGATTCCGGTTTTTATGTATGAGTTTAGCCAAGCCAAAAATTATCGAAAAGCGCTCCCTCAAATCCGTAAAGGACAATACGAAGGACTGAAAGAAAAAATGAAAGATGCCGAATGGCAGCCCGATTATGGCCCCCAAGAAATGAATGAAGCTGCTGGGGCGACGGTGATTGGCGCTAGGGATATTTTGGTGGCTTTCAATATATCACTCCATACAAATGATGTGGCAATTGCCAATTGGATTGCCTCCGAAATGCGCGCCAATTCTAAATCAGATAATGCTTTGCCCAAGTTGAGAGCTATTGGTTGGTATATGGCAGATTATGAGCAGGCGCAGGTTTCGTTTAATTTGTTGGATTATAAAACTACTTCGCCTTTGCAGGTTTGGGAGCGATGTAAAGCATTGGCTGCGCAAAAAAAGGTAACACTTGTGGGCAGCGAAGTGATTGGCTTAATACCCGAAATTTGTTTGCTTGAAGCGGGTACCTTTGCGCAGCAGAAAAATGGGAGCGAGCATTCTGTTAATGAAGAAATCATTATTGAGGCGATTCATTATATGGGTTTGAATCGACTTAAACCATTCTTGCCCGAAGAGAAAATCCTAGAGTGGGTGTTATCGAAACATTGCAATTTGGGTAAACAAACATTATGATACAACAACTCTTACGCTATTTATTATTACCTTTTACCTTGCTGTACGGCTCGGTGGTTTGGCTACGCAATCGCTTGTACGACACGGGTTTTATGTCCTCCGTGTCTTTTGATATTCCGGTGATTGCAGTGGGTAATTTGTCGGTAGGAGGCACAGGGAAAACCCCACATATTGAGTATTTGATTCGCTTGTTGCAATACGAATACAAAGTGGCGACAATGAGCCGTGGCTACAAGCGCAAGACTCGAGGTTTTTTGTTGGCAGATGCAGCAACTAATGCGGTGAAGATTGGTGACGAGCCAATGCAATACCATTTAAAATTTCCGGAATTGGTGGTGAGTGTAGCCGAAGACCGAATGACGGGCATTCCTTCCTTGTTGATGCGCCGACCCGAGGTGGAAGTGGTTTTGCTTGACGATGCCTATCAACACCGCTCAGTAAAGCCGGGATTGAATATTTTGATCACAGATTTTTCAAGACCTTTTTACAAAGATTATATCTTGCCTTATGGCCGATTGCGCGAGGGTAGGGCAGCTTACAAAAGAGCCGACATCATTGTGGTATCGAAATGCCCCCAACAATTATCCCCTAAAGAGGCAGAGCAAATGAGGACGCTCATTCACCCGTTGCCGCATCAAAAAGTGTTTTTCAGCACGATTCAATACGGTGCGGCTTATCATTTCTTCGACCAAAGGGCGGCAGATTTTGGTGGAAAAAATGTGTTGCTGATTGCAGGAATTGCCCGTCCCGAGCCATTAGTGGCTCATTTGGAGCAAGAAGCCACTAAGGTTCATTTGCTTCAGTATCCCGATCATCATTTTTTTACGGAACGCAATTTTGAAGAAATCAAAGACACCGTAAATAACTGGGACAATGATTGTGTGATTGTCACTACCGAAAAAGATGCCACCCGTTTACATCTTCGCCCCGAATTGCTCCAATCAATTTCAGTACCCCTTATTGTTTTGCCTATTGAAGTGCGTATTTTATTGGGTCAACAAAATGAGTTTGATAGCTTGGTGAGGAGTTTTGTGCTCACTAAAACCGAGCAATTTATTGGTGCGTAAATTCGGAAGCTATTTATTTTATTCTTTTATAAAATGAAATTGTGCTTGTTGATTAAGCGTATTCTGTAATTGAATAAAATAATTTCCAGCAGGGAGTTCATCTATTTTGATACTATTTTCCTCTGCCTTTATCTGTCCAGATAAAATTACTTGTCCTATTGTTGTTATAATTTTATAGTCAAAGGATTCGTTGAATTTCTGGCTGAAATAAAGCGTTTCGCGGCAGGGGTTGGGATATAAAGTATTGTTTTTGGAAATTTGTGCTGTTTGGATTTCCAAACTATTAATCACAATTGTTTTGGATATAGTGTCCGAAATTCCACATTTCTTGGCAATGAGTCTTACTGTATAAGAGCCTTTGGCGGTATAGGTATGGGAAGGATTAGCAACTGTTGATTGATTACCATCTCCAAAATCCCAATTATAGTCTATTCCATTTGTTGAACTGTTGGTAAAGGTAACTTTGTTGGCGCTTACTACCGAATTGAAATTCGCTTTTGTATCATATAGACCAATATTCCATTTTTTAAGGCTATCAAAAACCACTGCTTTGGCAACAGCCCTTATGGCAGCCGCATCTGTGGGAGATAAGCTGGAATTGAAGGTTATAGCATTAGGGTCTTTTCGAAAGATAGATACATAAAAACAACAAGCAGCAGCATAAGTTCCGGCTATTGAGGGGTGACTTTCATCGGGGGAATATAATTCTATGCCAGGTAAAGATGTTCTTATCTTGCGCCATACAGCAGCAACAGGTGATAGAATAGCTTTATTGCTGTCAGCCATCATTTTGTAGCGTAGCTGAAGAAGGCTGTCCATTCCTTGATAAGTACACAGAGGGGCATAGAAACCACAATTGGCCGCATCACCATTTTTTCTGCCCCAAGTCACATAGAAGATGGTTTCTCCACAACTATTAAATTTATTGAAAGAACTATCTAATTGTTTGGCATAGGGGAAAACATCTTTTTCTACTTGCGCAATAGGAAATGAGGGTTTTTGACTTTGATCTTGTAGCACCATAAAATCCCAATTGCCCAATGCAATTTTACTTTGGGTGGTAGGATTACTGGCATGTTCTGTAAAACTCCAGCCGCCAGGTGCATTACTGTCAAAAATCAAGGTGTCGCCTGCGGATTTCGCTGCATCAGCTATCATTTTGGGCAAATCGTTGGTATAGGTATAGCTATTACCGATAAACAGAACTGATTTTTTGGTATTTTTTGCAATGACTGTGGTGCTTAATAAGCAAGCAAATAAGAGTAAATGAGATTTCACGTGTGTTGATTAGATTTATAAAAAATTCAATAATGAAAGTAACTATTGAAGAATGAGTTTAGCATTCTTATTGGGCTAGACGCATTTTCTAATCAAAGAGTTGGTTATTCTAAAACATTAATTTGAAGCTAATTTATAGTTTGCTTTAATCATCCGCCAATTATCGTGCATATCCTTACGTAATTCAATTTGGGTATAACCTTCAGCCTCAAAAACAGCTTTGGTTTCTTCCGGAAATTCGCGGTGGATTTCGCAATAAATAGCACCACCATCTTTTAGTTTTGATTTGCCGAGTTGGGCAATGATTCTGTAAAAAAGGAAGCGGTCGGTATCTTCCACAAATAGTGCTAAATGGGGCTCGTGGTCTTTTACATTGCTGTCCATTTCTGCCAATTCGTTGATGGGAATGTAGGGAGGGTTTGAAACAATAATATCGTATTGCTGCAGATGATGCCACAGGTTTTTGTCCAGAATATTTTGTTCAAAAAAGTTAATGTCTTGGCCAAGATTTCTTGCATTTTTTTGTGCTACTTCCAAAGCACCGAGGCTCACATCGCAAGCATTGATTTGTGCTTCCGGCCATTCTGCCTTGATCGAAATGGGAATGCAGCCGCTACCTGTTCCGATGTCCAAAATGCTTTTTCCTTCTTTGTCTTGCGCCCAATCGTTCAGTATCCAAATCACCAGTTCTTCTGTTTCGGGGCGGGGAATGAGCACATTGTCATTCACCAAAAATTCCCTGCCCATAAAAAAGCATTTACCCAAAACATATTGCATTGGCTTGCCTTGCATTAATTCGTCCAGGATGTAGTCCCATTCATTTTGCTGCTGGCTATTCAGCACTAGTTCTTTGCTCATCAGGCGGTCTATTTTACTGAGTTGGGTGATGTTTTCCATCACTTCGTGGGCAATTGTTGCGGCTTCTTGCTCGGGGTAGATTTTGGTGAGCTCAGTTTTTAAGGTGTAAAATGCTTCGTGGAGCGTCATTAATTTTTACGGATTAGTTGTGCAAAGAACGCAAACTATTTGTTTACTTTCGCTGACATTTGATTGGAGTGAACGACGCTGTATTCATAAAAAGATGTCTGCAATTAGCAGAGAAAGGCAAGGGAAATGTTGCTCCCAACCCTATGGTAGGGGCTGTTTTGGTGCACGAAGGTCGCATTATTGGTGAGGGGTTTCATCAACAATACGGACAAGCCCACGCCGAAGTTCATTGCTTTGACAGTGTAGCAGCCCATGAAAAACACTTGATACCCGATGCGACAATGTATGTGAGTTTGGAGCCTTGTGCGCACTATGGCAAAACGCCACCTTGTGCTCATCGGATTGTCAATGAAGGGGTAAAGCGGGTAGTGATTTGCAATAAAGACCCTTTCGAAAAGGTTGCGGGTAAAGGGATTCAGATATTGAAGGAAAATGGTGTCGAGGTTGTTTCGGGCATTTTAGAACAAGAAGGTACTTGGCTCAATCGTCGTTTTTTTACCTTTCATCAACAACTGCGACCTTATATTATTTTGAAATGGGCGCAAACAGAAAATGGTTTTTTTGCACCCAAAGATCGTTCTCGTTTTCAATTGACTGATGAATTGAGCAGTCGTTTGAGCCATCAATGGCGGAGCGAAGAATCGGCTATTTTGGTTGGTTTTACGACGGCGATGAATGATAATCCGCAACTCATCAACCGATACGGTCAAGGTGCTCAGCCTTTACGTATTGCCATCGACAAGGATTTGAATTTGCCTCAATCGCATCATTTATTTAGTCAAGCATATCCTACTTGGATTGTCAACCAACATAAAGAAGAAACTAAAGGGCATCTTTGTTGGGTGCAGTTAGATTTCACTGAGCCTATTGTTCCCCAACTCTTGCAAAAGTTGTATCAGGCCAACAAATTATCCTTAATTGTTGAAGGGGGTGTTCACCTGTTGCAAAGCTTTATCGATGCGCATTTGTGGGACGAAGCAAGGGTTTTTGAAAGTTCAAATGTATTGTCAGAAGGGCTTTTGGCACCTGTGTTGCCTCATTCAACTAAAGTATTCCAAACTGAATTGAGGCAGGATAAACTCTCTGTTTACCTTCATCAAGTTAATCTATTCTCGATGCCCAAAGGCGCAAATCTATAATTTATTGGAATGATTTATTTACTCTTAACGGTCTTGCTTAATGCTGTTTTAGCAGTTTTGTTTAAGCTGTTTCCTCGTTACAAAATTGATACCCTACAAGCCATAATCTTTAATTATTGGGTTTGCGTTATAACGGGTTCTTTATTTTTAGGAGAATTCCCAATTGGTGTTCCAAGCATTGATCAGCCTTGGTTTCCATTTGCCTTAATGATGGGTTTTGGCTTTATTACGGTCTTTAACTTGTTTGGTTATTGTACCAAAATGGAAGGCATAACAGCGGCTACTGTTGCCAATAAATTGTCATTGGTAATCCCTGTTGTGTTTTCGGTTTTTCTTTATTCCGAAAGTTTGAGTTTGGTCCATATTTTGGGCATACTCATTGCGTTTCCTGCTGTTTATTTGGCTGCATCATCCGCCGATGTGCAACAAGAGGAGGGGCAAAAGGCTTTTCATTTTGGTTGGACGGCTTTGTTGTTTTTGGGCAGCGGATTGTTGGATACCGCAATGAAATTTGTGCAGCAAAAATATCTCGATACACAAGCCTCGCAAGCTATTTACTCTATTCACGTTTTTGCTGTGGCGGGTTGTATTGGTACGCTATTATTGGCTTATTTGGTATTGACAAAAAAGGTGCAATTGTCTTTTCGTAATGTCATCGGAGGTGTTGTTTTAGGCATCCCCAATTATTTCTCCATCTATTTTATGATTCGGATGTTGAACAGTAATTTTCTCAAAAGCTCGGCCTTGATACCTTTGAGTAATGTGGGTGTTTTGTTCGCCTCTTCTTTATTTGCCTTATTGCTGTTTAAAGAAAAATTTACTACAAAACGCTGGTTAGGATTGGCTTTATCAGTGGTGGTGATTGTTTTATTGGCTTTGGCTTAATCTTTAAGACTTGCAATAATTCTAGACACATCTTTTGGCTCAAAGTATTGCACCAATTTAAGAACGATACTTTCTGAAAATTTTGGTTTGGTAATGTTGTCGGCCACCATTGCAATTTTTTTATCCAAGTTCGAAACGTAATTATTCCAAGCATTTTCTGGCTGCATCGATATGGCTAAAGCGTTTGCCCAAGCAGTATCACGGGCCATTTTCATGCTAAAATTAATCACCGCATCTTTGCTTTTATTGTCAACAAAGCGAACTAATTTCATCGGAAAACAAATGTCTTCAAGGTCTGTTTGTACCGAATTAATAAGGCTACCAATCACATCGTTGATTTTATTGAAATCGCTGTGAAGTTGATGGATGTCACTTCCTTTCGCTATCATTGCCGCTGAGATTCCTAAATCAAGATTGATGTGTGCATTCATGCCGAGCAATAAATGTTGGATGGTCGTCAGTCTTTGTTGGTTTGAGTCGAAGGCTATTTTCCAAGATTGGGTGATTGGCTTATTTTGTTGATAATTATAATAAGCTGCAAAATATCTGTTGGCAAATGCAACATCTAATTTTTCCATTCTTGGCCCATCATCAAATGCTCCGTTTTCAATTCCGTCTTTTACAGCAATAGTCATTTTGCGATATAGACAGGCGAAGAAACCCGCTCTGCTATTGTGTTTCGTGCTATGGTCAATTATTTCGTCTAAAATTTCAATTACTTGATTAATACTTTGGGCAGTTTTCATTTTATACTATTTTATTGTTGCAAGATAATCGTGAAATTTTGTAAGGCATAAAAAAAGCACCTCAAAAAATGAAGTGCTTTTCAAAAATTCTTGTATGTTTTTAGATACTCAATATCCAACCGTGAGTGTCTTCAATGCGGCCGTAGCGGATATCGTCCAAGGTTGTTTTGATCCAATTCATTGTTTCCCATTCTTCTACAGGGCGCATAACCATTTCGTCTCCGTGGATAGTTAATTTGCCAATTGGCGCCACAGAGGCTGCTGTGCCTGTACCGAAAGCTTCTTTCAAAGTGCCATTTTTGTAGGCAGTTTCTATTTCGTCAATAGAAATTGGGCGCTCTTCAACCGTAATTCCTTTCTCTTTGAGCAAAGTAATAACAGAATCTCTCGTTACGCCAGCCAATATTGTTCCGCCCACCAAATCGGGGGTAATGATTTTATCTCCGATAACGAAGAATACGTTCATGGTGCCAATTTCTTGCACATATTTATGTTCGAAACCATCGGTCCAAAGGATTTGGTCGTAACCCATTTTTTGGATTTGCTGTGCTGGATACATACAGGCACCATAGTTGCCAGCCGCTTTGGTTTGACCAATACCACCTGGGAATGCACGTACAAACTCGTCCTGAACATAAATAGAAACAGGTTTGCTATAATATGCAGCAGCTGGGCTTGTGATAATGATAAAGGTAAATTTAGTAGCCGGACGCACACCTACAAACTCGTCAGTGGCAAACATAAACGGGCGGATGTATAGAGAATTGCCAAAGGCGTCGGGTATCCAAGCTTGATCCAATTCAATCAGCTTGCGCATACCTTCTACAAAAATTTCTTTCGGTACATCGGGCATCGCCATACGATGAGCCGATTTGTTCATGCGCTTCCAATTGTCCTCCGGACGGAATATGCGACCTTTACCTTTGGCGTCTTTGTAGGCTTTTACACCTTCAAAAATAGCCTGACCATAATGCATAAAGGTTGTTGCAGGACTTAAGCTAAGGTTGCCGTAGGGCATAATTTCAGGATTTCCCCATGCGCCATTTTCATAATGAGCTACCAACATATGGTCGGAGTATAAACGACCGAACTGAATGTTGTTTTGGTCAAATTCTTTGATTCTGCTTTCTGCAATTTTATTAACCTTAATTTCGAATGCCATAATGTTGATTTGCTACAAAATATGTGGTGGAGAAAAACTAATTTTGCGCAAAGAAACGGTTTTTTTGTCAATGCTTAGCTGCATTGTTTTTTTTAATATCTATAATATGCATGATGAATTTCCTGATATTTTAAACACTTCGATAGTCAACACTGCTTTTGACACTTTTTGGCATTCAGAAAAAGCTATGGGATTGGCTGTAAAGGATACATTGGTGATAAGTTTAATGTTTGCTCAGGGTAGTGCTGAAGAAATTCAATTGTTGAAAATGTTAGGAGCTTGTAGATTGACTCCTGAACACTATCAAATTGTGCAATTATTGCCTGGTGAGTTGGTCGCCTGGCATCAGTTAAGGGAGCGTAGCAAAGCCACTAAAGTTTTATTGTTGGGTGTATTGCCGGCCCAGTTGGGTATATCAGCCATGATGATTCCGCACGAGGTAAATCATTTTGACTCAGTGCAATGGATGCCCACTTTTTCTCTCGACCAAATAGCCACAAATGATGCCTTGAAAAAACATCTTTGGGTGAATGTTTTTCAGGAGGTTTATTTCAAACAAAATACTTGAAGTTGGGTGCAGAACTAAATCAATAATTTTCACAAAACATTTTTTTGAAAAATTATTCTTGCCTGCTTACTTTTGCAAATGGCTGCAAAATCTAAGTTCTACGGCGAAGGCCTCACATTTGATGATGTACTTCTTATGCCGGCTTACTCCGAAGTACTTCCACGCGAAGTAAATATCAACACCCAACTTACCAAAGACATTACCCTGCACCTACCTATGGTGTCGGCGGCAATGGATACTGTTACCGAATACGGCCTTGCTATGGCGCTTGCCCGCGAAGGCGGTATTGGCATCCTGCACAAAAATATGAGCATCGAAAAGCAAGCCGAACAGGTGCGCAAAGTAAAACGCTCAGAGTCCGGCCTTATTACTGACCCAATAACTTTAAGTCCTGAAGCTACAGTGGGGGATGCGCTCCGCCTGATGAAGGAGAATAAAATTGGCGGTATTCCCATCATTGACAAATCAAAGAAATTAGTAGGTATTGTCACCAATCGCGATTTGCGTTTTGAAAAAAACACAAAGAAAAAGGTGAGTGACATCATGACTTCAGACCGTTTGGTGACTGCATCTGTAGGTACCAATATGGCTAAAGCAGAAAAGATTCTTGAACAATACAAAATAGAAAAATTACCGATTGTTGATAGAGCAGGTAAGTTAATCGGCCTGATTACTTTCCGTGATATCATCAATTTGAAAAGTCACCCCAATTCTTGCAAAGACAGCATGGGTCGCCTGTTGGTGGGTGCTGCAGTAGGCATTACCGCAGATTCACTAGATAGAATTTCTGCCTTGGTAACTGCCGGTGTCGATGTGATTACGCTAGATTCGGCTCACGGACATTCTAAAGGCGTGTTGGATATGGTGAAATTGGTGAAGAAAACCTTTAAAGGATTGAATGTTATTGCCGGTAATGTGGCTACAGCCGAAGGGGCAAAAGCGCTGGCCGCTGCCGGTGCCGACGCCGTTAAAGTTGGGGTTGGGCCAGGTTCTATTTGTACCACTCGTATTGTTACTGGTGCCGGTGCTCCACAATTGACCGCTATTATTGAAGCTTCAAACGCTTTGAAAAAATCAGGCGTTCCTGTGATAGCCGATGGTGGTATTCGTTACACAGGCGATATGGTGAAAGCCATTGCTGCAGGTGCCAATTGCGTCATGGCGGGTTCAATTTTTGCCGGAACAGAAGAAAGTCCTGGCGAAACGATTATCTACGAAGGACGTAAATTCAAATCTTACCGCGGAATGGGTTCTGTAGAAGCGATGAAGGAAGGCTCAAGCGACCGTTATTTCCAAGATGTTGAAGCTGACATTAAAAAATTAGTCCCAGAAGGCATTGTGGGACGTGTACCTTACAAAGGAAATTTGAGCGAAGTGATGCAACAATTTGTTGGTGGCTTGCGCGCAGGAATGGGTTATTGCGGAGCAAAAGACATCAAAACCTTGCAGGAAATTTCGCAATTTGTGCGTATTACTTCCGCTTCAATGGCCGAAAGTCATCCGCATAATGTGGTGATTACTAAAGAAGCACCTAACTATAGCCGATAATAATCAAATTAACTAATGGTCAAATTGGCGAATTGAATTACTTTTGCAAAATTATTTTAAAAAAATAACATACATCTAAAACATGGCATCACAAAAAATTCAGGAATTATTGGGCGATCAGGCCTCTTTTTATTTGGATCATCAGTGTACAACGATTGACAAGTCAATGTTGCACTTACCATCTCCAACTTTTACCGATGATGTGTGGATGAACTCAAACCGCAATATCCAAACTTTGCGCAGCATCGAAGCTTTGAACAATCACGGACGTTTGGCAGGTACAGGTTATGTGTCTATCCTTCCGGTTGACCAAGGTATTGAACACAGTGCTGGTGCTTCTTTCGCTCCCAACCCAATCTATTTCGACCCAGAAAATATTGTGAAACTCGCTATGGAAGGTGGTTGCAACGCTGTTTGCTCTACTTTTGGTGTATTGGGTAATGTGGCTCGTAAGTATGCGCACAAAATTCCTTTTATCGTAAAAGTAAACCACAACGAATTTATCTCTTATCCCAATTCTTATGATCAAATTATGTTTGGTCAAATCAAAGATGCTTGGAATATGGGTGCAACTGCCATTGGTGCAACGATTTATTTTGGTTCGCCAGAAAGTAACCGCCAAATTGTAGAAGTGGCCAAAGCATTTGAATATGCACACGAATTGGGTATGGCTACTGTATTGTGGTGCTATTTGCGCAGCAACGATTTCAAAAAAGATGGTGTGGACTATCACGCAGCAGCTGACCTTACCGGTCAGGCCAACCATTTGGGTGTAACTATCCAAGCAGATATCATCAAACAAAAATTACCAACCAACAACGGTGGTTACAATGCTATCAACGTTGGTAAAACACATAAATTGGTGTACGAAAAATTAACTACATACCATCCAATTGATTTGGCCCGTTACCAAGTAGCGAATTGCTATATGGGTCGTGTAGGTTTGATTAACTCTGGTGGAGAATCAAAAGGTGCAACTGACCTTGCCGAAGCAGTAATGACAGCCGTTGTGAACAAGCGTGCAGGTGGTATGGGTTTAATCAGTGGTCGTAAAGCCTTCCAAAAAGATATGAAAGTTGGTGTTGAATTGTTGAACACTATCCAAGATGTTTATTTGGACAATAGCATTACAATTGCCTAATTTCAAATTCAGTCGATATAGAAAATGGCTGCTTCATTTCGAGGCAGCCATTTTTGTATAACTAATTTTTAGTTTTAGACTATTTTTGAAAATTATAAATTTAGCCTCTTGAAAAAATATCAAAAAAGTTGTTGGTTGCTTTTAATTTTCAGCATTTGGTTTTGCTGGCCTACACAAGTTTATGCAGATGGAATGGAAGGTTTAGCAGGCGTAGGAGAATTTCTTTTTGCTTTATTTTTTGCTTTTTGTACAATCGCAATTGTTAATTTACTTTTAGCAATTTATAATATTAAAGAGAAAAAGAAGGGAATAAGAATTTTTAATATGATTTTTTTGGCACCAATAGTATTTGTTGGTCTTGTATTTTTTGATGAACCTTTTTCTGATATTTATTTTTATTTAGTTTGGACATGGATAATAGTGCAAATTTGGATTATTTATAAAAGTTATCCTTGATTTAAAAAAATGGCTGCTTCATCACGAGGCAGCCATTTTTTTTATGTCTGCTTTACGGTATTGGTGTTGAGCTACAGATTTGAATGAAGCCCAGCTACAATTGTTTTGTTACTAGTTGTTGGTGGAAGTTGTTAAGGACAATACCGGCACAAAAACTTTGGATTAATTGTTTGAATATGAGCTGTTTTGGCTTGTAGGGGCCTCCCGAAGGGGCAAACAGCATTGCAGCAAGGCATCGGGAAGTCTCTAAAAGCTATTTGCACCCTTAGTTTGGCTATTTAGGAGCTTCCCGAGTGGCTTTACACCCCTGCGGCAAGCATTCGGGTTAGCTTTATAAAGGCATTTCACCCCTGCTTTGGGGCTTCGGGTAGATGGTGGTGCGTGTATGTGCATCTGTGCTATATGCATAGGTAGAATTTAATCGGCAAAAGCATATATGTGTGATTTTTTTTTAAAAATATTTTGCTACATTGCTTAAGAAATATGAAATACCTATTAGCCATATTGCTTGCTTGTGCAACGCTACAAAGCATTGCACAAACTAATTTTGTTAAAAATCCAAGTTTCGAAAAATATGATACTTGTCCTTATAAAAGCGGGCAAATCGTTTTAGCAAAAAATGTCCAAATGCTCTTGCTTTGATGGCCATAAGTTTTTTAATACTTAAATCGTTCAAAGGATTTTCTTTCTAAAAATTCCTGATGGTCGGGGTGCGCAATTTTAATCAATGCTTTTGCCCTTTGCTCCATATTGAGTCCGAAAAGATTTACCGCACCGTATTCTGTTACTACCCAATGGATATGTCCTCTTGTCGTAACGACACCTGCTCCTTCTTTGAGAAAAGGAACGATGCGCGAAATGCCATTTTTGGTGGTTGACGGCAAAGCGATAATCGGTTTGCCCCCTTCGGAAAGTGCTGCGCCACGGATAAAATCCATTTGGCCTCCAATGCCCGAATATTGATAACTACCAATAGAATCGGAGCAGACCTGACCCGTTATATCTACTTCAATAGCGCTGTTGATGGCGGTTACTTTTGGGTTGAGGCTAATTACTCTTGGATCATTGACATACCCAATATCTAATGATTTGATGATGGGATTGTCATCTACAAAATCATAGAGTTTTTTTGTGCCCAATAAAAAAGAAGTAACACAATAGCCGGGTACAATCTTTTTGAGGCTGTTATTGATAATTTCCTGCTCTATTAGTTTTATAGCGCCATCCGAAAACATTTCGGTATGTAGCCCCAGGTTTTTATGATTGCTTAAATTCTTCAGCACCGAATCGGGAATGGTACCAATGCCTAATTGCAAGGTGGCGCCGTCCTCAATTAATTCTGCCACAACAGCACCAATTTTTTCATTGGCTTCCGTACTACCTTCCGCATAACTCACCTCGGGTAGTGGCTCATCAATCCATACGGCTGCATCAAATTTATTAAAGGGTACAAATGCATCACCGTGCACACGAGGCATATTGGGGTTGACTTGTGCAATGATTTTTTTAGCCACATTGACTGCCGCACGAGCAATATCAACCGAAGTGCCAAGGCTGCAATAGCCGTGCTTGTCGGGCGGAGAAACCTGAATAATGGCTACATCAAGTGGTAGAATATTTTTAATAAAAAGACTTGGAATTTCGCTTAAAAATACCGGAACATAATCGCCCCGGTCGCTATTCACTGCTTTTCGGATACTATCCGATACAAATAATGAATTGATATAAAAATGTCCTTTCAGTGCCTCGTCGTTCAAATCAACACCCTGAAGTGTGATGGCTACGAGTTCCACATTGTGCAGTCTGTCTTTTTGCTCTTTTAATTGATTGACTAAATGAATGGGTGTAGCTGCACTACCGTGAATAAAAACTCTGTTATTGGATTGAATCAGCGCAATCGCTTCGTTGGCGCTTACATAGCTGTGTTGTCTTTGCATTATCTGCTTTTGTTTCAGCAAAATTAAAACATACTAAAGTGGCAAAAGTTTTTTTGTTTTCTATTTTTTAAGAAAACAATCTGGAAATCCTTATTGTTTAAACTTTGGAGTAGGTGGTTTTTCACTGGGTTTCCGCAAATTGTCGAACCCCAAGAGTAAGTGCCCACTTTCGCTATTTTGCAGCATTATCGAGCGTTTCGGGCAAAAAAATAACGGGAAACAGTTCAGATGATGAAGCTATTTCCCGTTTTAGTAGCGAGGTCAGGGATCGAACCTGAGACCTTTGGGTTATGAGCCCAACGAGCTACCGCTGCTCTACCTCGCGATGTGGGTGCAAAAGTAGGGGTATTGAACCGTAAAACAAAAACTATTTTAAATCTTTTCGGAAATATAAATAAATGAGGGGTTAAATTTGCATTATGTCTGTTACTCATCAAGCTGGATTTGTCAATATTTTCGGTGCACCTAATGCCGGCAAGTCCACTATTCTTAATGCCTTGCTGGGCGAAAAACTGGTCATTACCTCGCCAAAGGTCCAAACTACTCGTCATCGTATTCTGGGCATCCTGAGCGAACCCGAATACCAAATTGTGTTTTCGGATACGCCGGGTATTATTGAACCCAAATATGAATTGCACAAAAAAATGATGCTACAGGTCAAAAGCGCATTGGAAGATGCCGATGTGGCTATACTGATGCACGACATTACCCAACCGATTGAAGAAATTGAAGCAATAGCGAAGGGTTTAAAATTGAAAGTGCCCACCATCTTATTGCTCAACAAAAGTGACTTGCTCAAAGACAAAAAAGAAGTAACCGAAAAACTTAAAGAATACAAACAAAAATTTCCGAATTATCTGGTACAAACCGTTTCGGCGCTAACCAAAAGCAATTTGGATAAAATAGTTCCTTTTATACTCAAATCTTTACCCATTGCTCCGCCTTATTTTCCCGAAGACAGTGTGAGTGACCGTAATACCAGGTTTTTTGTGAGTGAATTGATTCGTGAGCAGATCTATGATTTGTACAAAGAAGAAATTCCTTATCATACTGCTGTAATGATTCAAACCTACGAAGAGAAACCTAATATCCACGTCATCAAAGCAGATATTATTGTCACCCGCGAAACCCAAAAAGTCATTTTGATTGGTAAGGGTGGAGCGCTTATCAAGCAATTAGGTATCGCTGCCCGAAAGAAAATTGAAGAATTTGTAGGCGCTAAAGTGCATCTCGAATTATTTGTAAAGGTGCGTCCCAAATGGCGAGATACAGAAAATTACCTCAAGGAATATGGCTATAATTAAGCCTTTGAGCGAGGAGGCCATCGTCATACAAGATTTACCCGCTATTGCATCTGACCCAACTATTCAAGTGCAGATGTTACGATTAGATGCCATTCATCCCATCATCTCGGGCAATAAGTGGTTCAAATTGAAATACAATATACAAGAGGCATTGCAACAAGACGCCAAAGGTATCGTAACATTTGGCGGGGCATTTTCCAATCATTTAATAGCAACAGCCGCTGCGGCTTATTATGCGGGCATTTCATCTGTAGGCATCGTACGGGGTATTTATTCTTCCGATACCCTTAATCCTGTTTTACAACAATGTGCGGAATATGAAATGCAACTGCATTTTGTGTCGAGGTCGGAATATGCTCAAAAAAACGAATCTGATGTTCAATTGCTATTTCCCCATCATTTTATCATCCCCGAAGGTGGAGCCAACGATGCTGGGCGAAAGGGTGCTGGAGAAATTGCCGCTTTTATACCTGCCGAGTATAGCCATATTTTGGTCTCGGTTGGTTCTGCTACTACATTTATTGGCATGCGCAATTCGCTGCCGGTAGAGCAACATCTGATGGGTTTTGCCCCATTGAAGGGTGGTGTTTATTTGAAAGAAGTGATAGAGCAGCATCTATTATCTTATCAAAACAAAAATTGGCAATTGACCGATGCATTTCATTTTGGAGGTTTTGGTAAAATTAACCCTGATATTATCTGCTTTATGGATGATTTTAGACAGCGTTATGGCTTCGAATTAGATAGGGTATATACGGCTAAAATGATGATGGGCTTGCAACAAAAATTAGCTGAAGGTTTTTTTGCAAAAGGTTCTAAAATATTATGTGTACACAGCGGAGGACTAACAGGAAATTAAGAAATTAATCTGATGGCTTTTCTGTCAAATGGTTACATTTGCGACAATACAAATGCTCCTCCTTTTTATGAAGCCATCGGTTCGCAAACTCTGGAAATTTTTCTTGTTTTGTTTTCTTGCATTCAATGTACTGATTGCCTTATTGTGGTTTGGTCTTATTGGGGGCATGCCTTCTATATCCGAAATCGAAAATCCCTCCAGCGCTTTATCTTCAGAGGTATTGGCATCAGACGGTACGGTTATAGGTCGTTATTTTTTACAAGACCGAAGTAATAGCAAGTACAAAGAGATTTCTCCGAATGTTTTTGATGCCTTGATTGCTACTGAAGATGAGCGTTTTGAAGAACATTCTGGAGTAGATGGGGTGGCACTGATGCGTGCTGTTTTCTTTTTAGGAAAAAAAGGGGGCGGAAGTACAATCACACAACAATTGGCCAAAAATCTTTTTCCGCGCCGAAACCCCAATATGTTTACCATGCCTTTTATCAAACTTAAAGAATGGGTATTGGCTGTAAAATTGGAAAAGAACTTAACCAAACACGAAATTATTACCCTTTACCTCAATACAGTCCCTTTTGGAGACAACGTTTACGGTATTAAAAATGCATCTAATACTTTCTTTAGTGTGCCTCCCGATAAGTTAAGTATTGACCAAGCTGCTGTATTGATAGGAATGTTAAAAGGGAATACATTATACAACCCACGCCGAAACCCAGAACGCGCATTAGAACGCAGAAATGTTGTGATCAGCCAAATGGAAAAGTATGGTAAAATTTCGGCAGAAGTGGCTGCAGAAAATAAAGCCAAACCTATTGTGCTCAATTACCACAAATTGGATTATCACGAAGGAATGGCGCCTTATTTCCGTCAGGTGGTAGAATTAGAAGTAAAGAAAATTTGCAAAGACTTAAAAAAAGAGGATGGCACAGAGTACAATATTTACAAAGATGGATTGAAGATTTATACCACATTGAATGTGACAATGCAGCGATATGCCGAAGAAGCTGTAGCACAACATATGCGCGAATTGCAGGCTTTGTTTGTGGCTCAGGCAAGATATCGTGATGGAAGCATTTTTAAAAATCACATGAATGATGTGTACAAATCTTTGAAACAAACCGATCGTTACGAAGCCCTTAAAGATGCAGGTAAAAAAGAGGAAGAAATAATGCGCGAGCTGAGCAAGCCCGTGAAGATGAAAGTGTACACCTGGAATAATGCCAAGCGAATTAAGGATACAGTGATGAGTCCTAAGGATTCTGTGATGTATATGAAAATGTTCCTTCAAACTGGTTTTATGGCTATGGACCCATACACTGGCGAAGTGCGTGCCTGGGTGGGTGGTATTAATCACGATTATTTTCAGTTTGACCACGTTAATAAAAATACGCGTCGTCAGGTTGGTTCTACCATTAAACCCTTGCTTTATTGTTTAGCAATTGATAATGGATTTTCGCCTTGTAGCACTATTCCTACCAATCCGGTGAGTTTCCCCGAAAAAGCTAATTATGATGCCAATGGCGGAAAAAATTATGGCAGTATGCCAATGCGCCGAGCCTTGGCTTTGTCGGTCAATAATGCTGCCTTGTATTTGATTAAACAAGTGGGGCAAAATGCATTTATCGATTTTGCTCATAAATGCGGCATCGAAGCTGATATTGTCAATCAGCCTTCAATTGCATTAGGTGTTTCTGACATTTCATTGTACGAAATGCTTCGTGCCTATACGATGTTTCCCACAGGAGGTATTAATACCCAGCCTGTATTTATTTCAAAGATTGAAGATAAAAATGGCAATTTATTAAAATCATTTGTTGCCGAGCAAAAAGAGATTATCAACGCCAATACTGCCTTCAAAATGGTACGTTTAATGCGAGGCGTTGTAGATAATGGTACCGCAGGCAGGATACGCCATCGTTATAATATTCAAAGTGAGATAGCCGGCAAAACGGGTACGACCAATAGTCAGGCAGATGCTTGGTTTATCGGTTACACTCCTCAGATTTTGGCAGGTGCTTGGGTGGGTTGCGATGACCGCTATTTGCGTTTTAGTAGTCAGGCTTTAGGACAAGGGGCTGCATCAGCATTGCCTATCTGGGCCTATTTTATGAAACGTTGTTATGCCGACAAAAGCCTTAACATTAAAGCGGATGCCAAATTTGAAGAGCCTGCAGGTTTTGATGATTGCGGTGGTACTTACGACCAAACTAGTTTGGAGAGAAGTGGCGTTAACAGTCAAGGAACGAGCAGTGGCGATGACGAAAGTGGTGAGCCATTAGAACAATCTCCCAATATTCCGGATAATGAGTGGTAGTAAAAGGAATGGCTTTATTGAAGAGTAATACACAACATGAAGAGTAAAATTATCAACGACCCGGTACACGGATTTTTAAGCTTTCCCGAAACTGAATTGATGCAAGTGATTGATCATCCTTGGTTTCAGCGTTTACGCAACATATCTCAAATGGGTGTAGCCCATACCGTTTATCCCGGGGCAGTACATACCCGTTTCCTTCATTCTCTGGGAGCTTGTCATTTGATGGGCTTGGCTTTGGATGAGCTTCATTTTAAGGGTTTTGAGATTTCTGCAAAAGAAAGAACAGCCGCTCGTTTGGCTATTTTGTTGCACGATGTAGGTCACGGACCATTTTCGCACGCTCTTGAAAATTCGTTGTTGGGCGAGATTCATCACGAAGATGTTTCGAATGTGATTATCCGCAAAATCAACCAACAATTTGGAGGAATTTTGGATACAGCCTTAGAGATTTTTGATTTTTCGTATCCCAAAAAGTATTTACACCAATTAGTGTCTAGCCAGTTGGATGTAGATCGGCTTGATTATTTGAGCCGAGATAGTTTTTATTCTGGTGTATCTGAAGGGGTAATTGGTTATGACCGTATTTTAAAAATGCTTACCGTACGCAATAATGAATTGGCCGTAGAGGAGAAAGGAATTTACTCTATCGAAAAATTTATCATTGCCCGCCATATTATGTATTGGCAAGTGTATTTGCACAAAACCGTTTTGGGTGCCGAATTGCTTTTGGTGAATATCCTGAAGCGTGCTAAGGAATTATGCACGGCGGGTGTTCCTTTATCAGCGAGCCCAGCATTGAGTTATTTTCTCAATAACAACATCAGTAAAACACAATTGCAGCAACAAGATGAAATCATCGATTTGTTTTGCGATTTAGATGATGCCGATATAATAGTAGCCATCAAAGCTTGGGTAAAATCGGAGGATAAAATTTTATCTACTTTATGCAAAATGCATTTGCAGCGTAAATTATATAAAGTTGTATTTGATGCAGAAAATGAAGATCAATTGATGGAAATAAAAATGGAAAAAGCAAAAGAAGCGCTCCGATTAAATGACGAAGAAATGAAGTATTTCGTATTCAAAGGAACAACTTCTAATAGCACTTACAATGCCGCAGATGCGCGCATCAATATAGCTTTGAAGGATGGTTCTGTTTGTAACCTTGCTGATATGCAACATTCTTTGGTCAATGAAAAAGTAGCCCAAACGGTTACCAAACGCTATTTGTGTTATTACAAGGCAGACTAATTCTTTACCTCAATAAAAATTCATCTCTATCGTTCAGAAAGGGAAATTTATGACGATATTCTTGAATGATTGAATGCTGGAAAGTATGTGTGATGATGGATTCGGCTCCGGTTTCTTTGTGTATTAATTCGCCAATAGGATTGTAAATACTGCTGTTGCCAATATATTGATGTCCGTTTCCATCTACGCCCACCCGGTTGACCCCAACGACAAAACTCATATTTTCAATAGCACGGGCTTTGAGCAAAGTCTCCCATATTTCATTGCGTTGAACAGGCCAATTAGCTACATAAAGTAAAATGTCATAATCGTCAGTATTGCGGGCCCAAACCGGAAACCTAAGGTCATAACAGACCTGAAGGCAGATTTTCCAGCCATTGACTTGTGCAATCATCCTTTTATCACCTGCGGTATAATGCTTGTCTTCTCCGGCATAAGAAAATAAGTGTCTTTTGTTGTAAAAAGCTACATCTCCATTAGGTAAAGCCCATATCATTCTATTGAAATATTGATGATTCTCTTCAATGATGATACTTCCAGTCAACACACAACGATTTTTTTCGGCCATTTTTTTCATCCAATTGACGGTTTGGCCATCCATTGGCTCTGCCAGTTTTTGAGGTACCATACTAAAGCCAGTGCTGAACATTTCGGGCAGCACGATAATCTGTTGTTTGCCTTTTAGCGCGTTGATTTTAGCTTCTAGCAATAACTTATTTTCCATCGGATTTTCCCAAACAATATCTGTTTGTATCAGACTAATCTGTAAATCGTTTTTTACCATTGTGTAAAGATAATTGCTTCCTTATTTTTGTGCTATGACTAATTCAGATATTTCAGAGTTCTTTTCAGCACTATCTCGCCTGATGGAATTGCATGCCGAGGACAGTTTTAAGGCAAAATCCTACAGTATTGCAGCGTTTAATATTGATCAACTGGAAACGAATCTTGCTGAGATGGATGATGCGGCTATTCGTGCTGCAAAGGGAATTGGTGCTTCTACCGCTACAAAAATCAGAGAGATTTTAGATACCGGGAAACTAGCGCAATTGGAGGAAATCCTGAATCGAACGCCAATCGGTGTGTTGGACATTATGCGCATTAAAGGCTTAGGGCCAAAAAAGGTACGTACCATTTGGCAGGAAATGGGCATTGAAAGTGTGGGCGAACTAGAGTACGCTTGTCACGAAAATCGATTGGCCGCATTCAAAGGCTTTGGTCAGAAATCTCAGGAAGCAGTTTTGCAGAACATCGCTTTTATCCGCAACAACCAAGGCTTTCAGCTTTGGGCATCAGTCGAAACCACAGCTCATAATTGGATTGAGCGTCTTAAGCAATCTTTTCCTCTATATCAGTTTTTGCTAACCGGGGCTTTTTATCGTCAGATGGAAATCATTTCTGAGATTGAAATAGTGAGCGATATGCCTTCCGATACTTTGCCTCGACTTTGGGCCAAGGTGCCTGGGATAAGTATTGAAACTATTGGTCCAACTCTTGTATTAAAGATGCCAGACAATATTCCTATTAGATTCTATTTTACCGAAAAATCTAATGTTTTTGTCTCCCAATTTAGGAGGTCTTGTAGCGAATCTTTTATAGCGGCTTTTGAACAGCAATATACTATTCCCCAAAATGCCACAAGCGAGGAGGATATTTTTACTCATAATAATCTTCAATTTATTCCAGCTCCAATGCGCGAAAATGCATCTGTGTTGGTAAAAGCAAAAGAAAATACCATTCCAAAATCGATTGAAGTGTCCGACATCAAAGGGCTTATCCATTCGCACTCCAAATGGAGTGATGGGCAAGAGACTTTGGAAACAATGGTGCAGCACGCCATCAGTAAGGGTTTGCAGTATTTAGTTATCAGCGACCACTCACAAGCAGCTTACTATGCAAGCGGATTGACCCCGGATAGGGTAGCGGCACAACAAATCGAAATTGATGCGCTTAATGAAAAATATAAGCCATTCAGAATCTTTAAGAGCATTGAAGCAGATATACTCAATGACGGCAGTTTGGATTATGATGCTGCTGTTTTATCTACATTCGATTTGGTGATTGCCTCTGTTCATAGCAATCTTAAAATGAGTGAGGAAAAGGCAATGCAGCGTTTGTTGACGGCAATTCAAAATCCTTTTACCACAATACTTGGTCACCCTACGGGTCGTCTATTGTTGTCGCGTGAGGGTTATCCGCTCGATCATAAAATGATTATTGATGCCTGCGCCCATTACGATGTGGTGATAGAAATCAACGCACATCCAAGGCGATTAGATTTGGATTGGCGATGGGTAGAATATGCTTTGGAAAAAGGTGTTTTGTTGTCCATTAATCCTGATGCGCACTCGCTCGCAGGGTTTGATGATATTTATTATGGATGCAAAATAGCCCAAAAAGCAGGATTGACGCCTGATAAAAATTTGAGCAGCTTTTCTTTGGCCGAAATGGAGCAATTTATTGAATTGAAAAAGAGAAAACGTAATTTGCGCCCCTTATGAGCAAAGAGATTGTAGTGAGCGGCATTCGCTCTACCGGATATTTACATTTAGGAAATTATTTTGGCGCGATGCGCAATTATGTCAAAATGCAAGACGATTATAATTGCTATTTCTTTGTGGCCGATTATCATTCACTTACTACCCATCCCGACCCAAAAGACCTTCGCGCCAACGTTTACCGTGTGGTGGCCGAAAATGTGGCTTCTGGTCTCGACCCCGAAAAAGTGGCGCTGTACGCACAGAGTGATATTCCAGAAATACCCGAGTTGTATTTGATGCTGAATATGCTGGCTTACAAAGGAGAACTCGAGAAAGTGCCTACTTTTAAAGATAAGGTGCGTCTGAATCCTGATAATGTAAATGCTGGTTTATTGACTTATCCTGTGTTGATGACAGCCGATATTTTGATACACAAAGCCCAACATGTGCCTGTGGGTAAAGACCAGGAGCAGCATATTGAAATGGCACGCAATTTTGTCCAGCGTTTCAACCATCGTTATGGAGAATTATTCCCTGAGCCTTTCCCTTTTAATTTTGGTGATACTTTAATAAAAGTGCCTAGCCTTGATGGCAATGGTAAAATGAGCAAGAGTGAAAACCTTAATGCTACTTTGTTTTTGGCTGATGACGATGATACGATTCGGAAAAAAGTGATGAAGGCCAAAACGGATAGTGGGCCAACAGAAATGAATAGTCAAATGCCCGAGTATATTCAAAATGTATTTCAATTGCTGAATTTGGTTTCGAGTAAAGAAACGATTCAAACATTTACCCAAAATTACAACGATTGTACCATCCGCTACGGCGACCTCAAAAAGCAATTAGCCGAGGATATGGTGAGTTTTATTGCACCTATTCGCGAACGAGCCCAAGCCTTGCAGGCAGAAGAAGCACAGATACAAAAGATACTTAAAGAAGGTGCTGAAAAGGCCCGTGAGAGTGCTTCAAAAACAATTGCAGAAGCTAGAAAAGCGATTGGGATTAGTTATTATTAAACCCAAATTCTGTAAAATAAAAACCCGCAAAATTCATTTTTTGCGGGTTTACTATTTTCATCAAAAGGAAAAACTATTTCGGTATCTCCTTATCATCTACGGCAATATTGCCTTTCAGGCTGTTGATTTTATACCACGAAAAATCAGCATTGGCTTCAAGTCCTTGGCCGTACATTACCTGATTGGGTGGAGTGGTAATGGTTACTTTTTTATCAGTATAAAACTTATCCAGTTTTTGATTCCAAACTAGTTCTTCGGTATTGAGTCTTTCACCTTTTTTATTCACCACACATACATTCTCGCGCACAATCACATTTCCTTCGGCTTCATAAATCCGGGCGGAAACAGAGGTCAGCGTGCTTTCTACTTTCAGGCTGTCATTCAAAAACTCCACTTTCAAACCTTTTTTGATATCAGCATAAGGAGGTTTTGCTGCTTCATTACGCAAAAACTCTTTCGCATAAATAATGGCTTTCATTTGCCCTTTATCACTGTAATATAAGGTGACATCCTTGGCTTTGTCTAGCTGATGTGCTTTGGAGTCGCCCGTCAGGTTGGCAATTTCTTCGTTGGTATTCCTACAACCGATGATGGCCACACAAAACAAAATGCCCGAAAAAAAGTTTCGGGCAAATGATAGTGATTTTGAAAAACCGAACTTAGTCATATTTACGCTTTACAAACCAGCTTCTGTCGTTAAAAGAAATACCTATCGAAAATCGAATAAAGTTCTGTTGAATGCTTGTAGCGGTTTGTGTTCCCATTTTGCCAATCTCGAATGCCGTATGGATTCTGTCGGTAGATCTTTTGAAGGGCAAACTCAAACCAAAAGTTGCTGCATAATAAGTGGCTTGATTATTACTTATCCGCACATAATCTTGTCCGTAATAAAAACCTGCACGATAAGTAACACGTTGCCAATAATTGTAAAGACTCAAAGCGTTTGGTGTGTATTCACCACCTATACTCACTTTATATGTTTTACTGCCGATAGAATCAATGATATTTTGGTTGTTAAACTGACTCCAGTTGGTTGTTTTGTAATTTATACCCAAAGACCACTTGTCTCCTTTTGTGACTTGTACCCCATAAGTATATGAGCCAGGCAGCTTAATGGTTTCTTTAATACCTTTTACAGCATATGCTGTGTCTGAACCTGTAGTGTCGCTAGCATAAAATGGGTGAGAAATCCAAAATTCACTCAGTTCTGTATTGATACTTTGGCTTAAATTAGCTTGAACCCCAATGTTTAGGGCATAATCTTTGCCAATATCTTTTTTGTACATAGCGCCCAACTTAGCATACATACCACCAATACTGCTGTATCTCAAAAATTCTGAATTGTTTACGTTAAAAGCAGTTGAATTAGTTTTGTACCAGGTCGCCTGGCGGATGGTTCCGAAAATATAGCCAACATTTGCACCTATACTGAAGCCTTTGTATGTTCCTGCACCACCAATAAAAAAATAATTAGTGCCACCATCACCTAAAAAACTTTTAGAGGTGGGGCCAATTAAGGTTTGCATGGTGTCAAATAGTGAATAGCCCACTTTTGTATGAGGGCGGAAGCCAATAAGCATTCCAGCATATTTACCCATTGGTACGGCAATGTTTAAATAGGAAAGTCCTGCAGCCCCAGTTTGATATTTGCCATTATTTGACAATATAGTTCTCCTTCTTCCTTCGGCTCCAGCTTCATAAGTCATATGCTTGATGTGTGCATACGAAGCAGGGTTGTCTGTGTTGATAATATAAGGATCTGAATAGGCAGCAGTGATGCTTCCCATTGCCTTAATGGCAGGGTTAATGGCATTGTACTCTTCTCCTATTCCATATCTCGAATAAGGTGAATTTTCAAATGGTCTGTCGATGTTTTGTGCCAAAAGCTTTGGGGTACCCAAAAAAGGTAGGCTGGCAAAAAATAAAACCTTAACGGGTTTGCGGAACATTATGTTTTAGGATTTGATTGAGTCCCTTCAACAAAATTTCAGGGTCTGCAAATATCTTACTTTTCAATTTGCCTGCAAAGAGAGGCGCATCTCCGCCGGTTAAGATTGCGTTAAAGTCCGGAAATTGAGCTTCATACATAGCTACGATACCGTCAATTTCTGCTGCTGTTCCATTGATGGCTCCGCTGCGCATTCCAGTTTCGGTATCAAATCCAATCAACATTAAATCTCCTTGAACTTTTACTGCAGGTAACTTTTCAGTATGTTCGTGCATAGCGGTTAAGCGCATTTGCACACCCGGAGAGATTGCTCCGCCTCTGAAAGTTCTATTTTTGCCAATAAAGTTATACGTGATGCACGTGCCAATGCAAACAACCAAATTGTTTTTGTCTGGAAAGGTTGATTGTGCCGCACAAGCCAAAGCTATTCTGTCTGCACCAAGTGTCTCACTTGAGCTGTAAGCATTTAAAATAGGAAGAGGTGTTTTGCTATTTAGCACCACCACATTGGGAGTGATTTCCTTGAGCGCTGCAATTAACTCTTCGTGCTTGTTGGTCACGGAACTGATAATTGCCCCCGAAAAAGTACGTCTGGGCACGATTTCTTTGTGCAATTGATCAATTACTTCATCGGCATTTAATACATACCTATCTGTAATTTTATCGTTTTGGTCGAAGAGTGCAATTTTTACAAAACTGTTACCCCAGTCAATACAAAGTTTAGACGCAGACATAAAAATTATTATTTTAATTTGAAATTGTGGAAGGCTAAAGATAATAGCTACACCCCTAAATCCCAAAAAAGAGTAACATTTTTATTGTTACTCTTTTTTGGCTAGACTTATTTCTCTTCGTTTTTTAGTTTCCAGCTTCGGTCAACTTTGGCAAATTCATCAAATTTTTTCGCCCAATCTATTAATATTCTCGGGCCAGAATCCGCATTGATGACTTTTTTTACACTATCCGGATATGTGATGAAGTAGTAAATCCCTGGTAGATCGGCGATTCGTGTTTCATACATATAATGCAAGGTGTCTGGTTTCAAAGTATTGAAAGATTTTAAAAAATTCACAGCTTCTGTTGCGCTGATTTGTTTTTCATACACGCCTTTCATGTCGACATAATCCTTACCCGTATATCGCATTAATCCTGTTTCGAAAACCTCAATGGTATAGGTAGGACATTGGCCAAAGCAGGCTGCTCTGCCCATTAATACTGATTTGATGTTGGTGGGATTTGCTACGACAGAAGTTTTTTGTTTCGTGGTTTTCTTTTTCTTTTTGTGCATCGTTTTGTAAGCACCAAAAGCGCTCATAGCGATAGTTAATGCTAATAAACTGCTTGCAATTTTTTTCATTCTCTCTGTTTTTTTTACTTTCACAAAGGTACTCTGTAACAAACTATATTTTTATTAAAATAAATGCAACACTCAGCAGACGATTTATACTATCAATTGGCACTCAGTTTTGTACCTGGTATTGGTCCAAAATTTGCTAATAGTTTATTAGAAGAAATGGGTTCTGCCAAGGCAGTACTGCAGGCTCCGCTCAAGCAATTAATGAAGGTGGATGGAATGGGTGAAATTCGGGCTCGTGCCATAAAAGATGATAATGTTTATGCTTTGGCCGATAAAGAGATGTCATTTATTCAAGCAAAGAATATTCAGGTTTTTAATCAAAAAGATGAAGCTTTTCCGCAAAGATTATTGCAATGTGCTGATGCGCCTCAGCTTTTGTATTATAAAGGATCCGCTTCGTTGAATACAGCCAAAACAATAGCCATTATAGGAACTCGAAAAAATACGGAATATGGGCAACGACTCACTAATGATTTGCTAGAAGGATTGTCAAAAATGAATGACCTCCTTGTTATTAGCGGTTTGGCTCACGGTATTGACACCATTGCACATAAGGCCTCCTTGAAAAACGGAATCGAAACCGTTGGTGTATTGGGGCACGGTTTGAATACAATCTATCCTGTTGCCAATAAAAATTTGGCAAAGGAAATGATAGATAAAGGTGGCTTGCTTACAGAATTTGCCTCTATTTCTAAGATGGACAAGGGTAATTTTCCTTCCCGCAATCGAATAGTGGCGGGAATTTCAGATGTAACAGTTGTGGTGGAAAGTGATATTAAAGGAGGAGCTTTAATTACAGCTTACATCGCTAATTCATACAACCGAGATGTCGCGGCATTTCCAGGAAGGGCATACGATAGCAAGTCTTCAGGTACTAACATGCTCATCCGCAAAAATATGGCGACACTCGTCACTTCAGCCGATGATTTGCTTGAATTTATGAATTGGCAAAAGGCAAAAAAGCAAGCAGTGGTCCAAACGCAATTGATGCTTAACCTATCGGCCGAAGAGCAAGCGATTATTGATATTCTTCAAAAAAAGGATACTACCCACGCCGATGAATTGCAACAACTCACCAAAATGGGTAGCTCTCCGCTTGCTTCTTGTTTGTTAATGCTGGAAATGCAAGGGTTAATTAAAACCTTGCCTGGTAAGCATTATCGAATGAATTAGTTACTGCTAATTGCTTCCGTCCAAATTTCTACCTGCTCTTGTTTTACTGTAAAGGGCAATTCCGATTTTTCAATAATGGCATTTGGGTAAAGGATTAAAGAGGTGTACTCATTTTGCCACCAAGAATCTTGCAAGCGCGAAAAATGTAAAATTCCCGAAACCGAACAGCCATTTTTATTACTTGTCCACTCATCTATTTGCTCAAAAAGATGGTGAGGCACTTGCAATAGTCTGTTGAAACTAACATAAATCCTTATGTAAAAATCATTAGTCAAATGCCCATCTGTTGGGCTATTCAGCTTTTTGTATTCATATTTATAATTGTATCTTAGTGCAGATATATCACTCAAAACAGCCGAAGCCGTTGGAAAACTACCTGCACCTTTGCCAGAAAAAAACTGTTTGTCGGCAAGCCCACTTTCTATAATAATACCATTGTATTCGTCGTTTATTTGGTACAAATTATGTTGGCTATCTACAAATTGTGGCAGCACGAAAGCTGCTATAGCACCACTGCACAGCTTTTTGGCTTGGGCAACAAGTTTTATTCTGTATTGCTTTTCATTGGCAAATGTAGCATCAGCTTTTTTGAGATTTTGGATGCCTGTGTGCACAATGTTTTGTGGTGGGCAAACAATTCCATAAGCGTGTGTGAGGAGTATCGATAATTTATTGACGGCATCAATTCCTTCAATGTCTAATTTGGGATTGCTTTCGGCAAAACCCTTTTCCTGAGCCAGTTTCAGTGCATCGTTAAAGGTTAAACCATTATCTGTTATGCGGCTGAGAATGTAATTGGTAGAGCCATTGACGATTCCTTGAACGCCTTGCAAGAGGTCGTTGTCGTAATATTCTTCGAGGTTGCGGATAAGGGGGATACTAGCACAGCAAGCAGCTTCGTACAAAAATGGTGTTTCATTTTTTGCCTGCAATTCTAAAATTTCTTTGAGGTTGTTGGCAATCATTTTTTTGCTGGCACTTATCAATGCTTTTTTGCTATTTAGTGCACGCTGTGCAATAATAAAGGCAGCATCTGCATCGTCTATCAATTCTATGATAATGTTGATAGACGTGTCATTCAATAGCTCAGTAGCATTTGTAGTAAATAAATCGGCAGGTGCATTTCTCTTTTTTTCGGGATGCTTGATGCATACTTTTTTGATGCTTGCTTGTAATGATGGTGTTTGTTGCAGCACTTTATATAAGCCTTCGCCCACTACGCCAAAGCCAAAGAGGCCAATGTTTAATTGTTTTTTTTGTAAAGACATTTTTTGATTTTTTTTTTAGGGATGTAAAACAGTTTTGAGATGATTAATTATTGACAAAAATTTCTTTGTTCTGAAGTGTCGTTTTTGTTGCAGCTATTTTTTCAATTGCATGCTCAATGTCTGCAATTAAATCTGCAACATTTTCTAATCCAACACTCAGTCTGATAAGGCTATCAGCCACGCCAGCAGCACGTCTTTGTTCGGTGGGTATTGATTTGTGGGTCATAGTTGCTGAATGTGAAATGAGACTTTTGACACCGCCAAGGCTTTCTGCTAACTTGAAATATTGTGTATTGGTAACTACTGTCTTGGCTGCTTCTATGCTATCATTTTTAAGCGTAAATGAAATTATGCCACCGAAGCCCAATTGTTGTTGGGCAGCAATTTGATGGTTGTGGTGCGTGCTCAATCCAGGGTAAAATATTTGGTCGATGTGCTCATTTTTTGCCAAAGCTTCGGCAAGGATTTGCGCATTTGTGCAATGTTGTCGTACACGCAAATCAAGGGTTTCAATTCCCCGAATCACTAAAAAACTATCTTGAGGGGAAAGGATTCCTCCACTTGCATTTTGTATAAATCTAATTTGCTCCCCCAATTCTTTCGATTTGGTCACTACTAATCCTGCAATTAAATCACTGTGTCCAGCAAGGTATTTTGTAGCAGAATGAATAACTATATCCGCTCCTAATTTTATGGGGTTTTGCAGCACTGGCGAAGCAAAAGTATTGTCCACACATAGCAATACATTGTTGGCTTGGGCAATGCTGGCAATGGCTTTGATGTCACTGATTTTGAGCGTCGGATTGCTGGGCGATTCAAGCCAAATAAGTTTTGTTTTCGGACCAATGGCCTCGGCTACATTCTGAGCCTTACTAGTGTCCACATATTTGATGCTGATACCGAATTTTTGATAGATATGGGTGAATAACCTAAAAGCCCCTCCGTAAATATCATCAACGGCTACAATCTCGTCGCCATAGCTCAAAAGCTTTACCACAGCATCGATAGCAGCTAGGCCGCTGGCAAATGCCGAACCTGTGGCTCCACCTTCTAGTTGGGCAATAATGTTTTCGAGCGTGGCACGTGTAGGGTTATTGCTTCGGGCATAGTCAAAACCCTTGTTGACTCCTGGAGCTTCCTGCACATAAGTGGATGTTTGATAGATGGGTACTGAAATTGAACCGGTTAAGGGACAAACGGGGATACTATGGATAATTTCTGTTGCTGCACTCATTTTGTTGTTTTTTTGTTGTTTTTGAAAAATTTGAGGTCTTTCAACAAAAAATTAAATATCAAAATGGGCAGAAATCTCCCTTGTCGTCAAAGCTTAATGAAAGTAGCAAACCCGGTATTTGCTGCAAACAAAAAAGCTCCTCCGACAAGTCAGAGGAGCTCTAAATTATTTCGATTCAACAGAAAAAGTTGAGTGAAGTTTAAAACTATGATTCTGACTTATCTCTTCACGCTTGTTAGCGTGATTGGAGTTAGCACCTTTCCCCGATTTTACTCGAAGAGGTTGCTAAGGCTTCACAGGGCCAATCCCTCTGCCTTTCTTGATAAGTAATTTTTTTAAAAGAACTAATGCAAATTTAATAGCGCATTTTATTAATGACCAAATTTATTTTTTAAATTGCAACAAATTCATTCCTTGATTCTTTTTTGCAAAAATATTGAAACGCCAGTTGGGCTTATGTTTGCGGCAGCAAATGAACAAGGGGTTTTTATTTTTGATTTTGTAGCAAGAAAAGGTGGAATTGATAAAATTAAAGACCGTGTGGCCAAAAAATGGTCCGCCATTTTTGTTGAAAAGCCACACCAAAGTCTTGAACTTTTGGAGCAACAGCTTTCAGAATATTTTAATGAAAAACGTCAAGATTTTGAACTTCAGTTGCATTATTCAGGTACAGAATTTCAACAACAGGTTTTTGCTTCTTTGACCAACATTCCTTTTGGTCATACGATTACCTATCAGCAATTGGCCAGACAAATGAACAGCCCTTTGGCTATAAGGTCAATAGCCAAAGCTAATGGAGAAAATTGTTTAGCCATACTAATACCTTGCCATCGTGTCATTGCTTCAAGTGGTTTAATGACAGGCTATTCAGGCGGTATAGAAGCGAAGAAATGGCTACTCGATTTTGAACAAGGAAGGCCAAATACCCCTTTACAACCTTCACTTTTTTAATTGTACTCTTCAATATTCTACTACCTTTGCACCACTACAAACCAGGCTATCGCCTTACCATTGTGGTAGGGAGGAAAGTCCGGGCAGCATAGAGCAACGCAGCAGCTAACGGCTGCGGTATCCTGTAAAAAGGAGAGACAGACAGTGCCACAGAAAATAACCGCTCTGTCCTGAGCCTGTCAAAGGGCAAAGGGTGGAGTAAGGGTGAAAATGTAGGGTAAGAGCCTACGGGGTTTGTTGGTGACAATAAATCGGGGTAAACCTTGCGTGCTGAAATGCCCAATAGGCGTACGATTGAGGGCTGCTCGTCCGATGTACGCGGGTAGGCAGATACAGGTGTTGGCGCAAGCTACATCGCAGATAAATGATAGCTAAAGGATAGCAATATCCTTACAGAACCCGGCTTATCGGTTTGTAGTTTTTTTTTGTTTATCATAAACTAAAAGATGAGATGCAAGACATAAATGTCGTGCGTCTTGTTTTTTTTTTTTTTTTGAGTTGCCGTTAGCTTGTATATTAATTATTTTTATTGCACTTTTGGGGTTTAATTACATAGTTTATGAAATTTTCCTTTTGGAATAAAAAGCCTGCCCCACAAACAATTGAAAGTGCCATTGCTGATGAAGCTTTTTTTGCCGATTTGCGCCATAGAGAATTTGCTCGATTAGATAAAACAGGTCATTGCTATCTTGACTTTACGGGCGGAAATCTTTACCCGCAAAGTCTTTTGCAGCAGCATTGCGAATACCTCAGCTCGGGTGTTTATGGAAATCCGCACTCGGGCAATCCTACTTCATTATTATCTACCCAATATGTTCATCAGGCGCGCCAAGATGTGCTTGATTATTTTAATGCCGAAGATTATTTCTGCATATTTACCGCAAATGCCTCGGCTTCTTTGCAAATTATTGGCGAGTGTTATCCCTTTGACGAGCATAGCCGTTTTGTGCTCACTGCCGATAATCATAACTCGGTAAATGGTATCCGCGAATATTGTAAAAACAAAAAAGGGTCGGTGACCTACTGCTTGCTTAATTATGAAGACCTTCATTTGAATAAAGAATTTCTGGAAACAGAATTGAACAAAGAGCAAGCTGGCGGGCAGAAATTATTTGCCTTTCCGGCGCAAAGCAACGTGTCGGGGGTGAAGCACGACCTTGGCTGGATAGCTTATGCCAAAAGCCGTGGTTGGGATGTATTGCTGGATGCAGCGGCATTTGTGCCGTCGTCTCGCCTTGATTTAAAAACGGTTCAGCCTGATTTTTGTCGGTATCTTTTTATAAAATATTTGGATATCCGACGGGCTTAGGCTGCTTGCTGGTGCGAAAAGATAAGTTTGAAAAGTTGCGTAAACCTTGGTTTGCGGGTGGTACGGTAACAGCCGTATCGGTGCAGTACGAGGGGCATTTTTTGGCGAGCGACCACGAGCGTTTTGAAAATGGAACGGTAGATTATTTGGGTATTCCGGCAGTTACTTTTGGCCTAAATTTTATTAAAAGCATCGGCATAGACCGTATCAATAAACGTGTAAAGGCCTTGGGCGAATACCTAAAAGCAGAAATAGTGAAATTACAGCATAGCAATGGTGAGGCGGTAATAAAACTATTTGGCCCCAATAGCCTTGATGAAAAAGGCGGCACTTTTATCCTCAATTTTAGAGATATCAATGGCGAGGTTATTCCTTTTGCTACTGTCGAAAATATGGCTAATGCCCAAATGATATCTATCCGCACAGGTTGTTTTTGCAACCCAGGTATCGACGAAATCAACAATTGTATTACTAACGACGAATTGGGTAAATATTTTACGAGTCGGAAGTTGGGCAACTATTATGATATGATTAGTTTCTTGGGCAAGATGCGCGGGGCTATCCGCATCTCGTTTGGGATGGCCACTACACAGGCCGATCTTGACCGCTTCATTGAATTTGCCAAAGGCCTCAGGGATAAAAAATTGTCTGACTTTTAATTTTCCTAATAAATATCTTCACTATTGTGGTGGCGCAGCTTCAGGACTTAGGGTTTCTGAGGCTGTGTTGTTTTGGGGGTGTTGGTGCTGCTGGGCGATGAGGGCTAGCACTTTGTCATATGTAAATTGGCGGCGGATGGCGGGTTGGTGACGGAAAATTTGTTGGCCATCTTTAAACATATTGATGAGCGAATGATAGACAGCGTTGTTGGCATTGGTTTTAAATTTTGTTTCTACAATGGCTTGTTGCTCGCTGCGGATAAATAGCTCTAGCTTGTCGGCAAAAGCGTTATTGGCGGTGTTATATTTTGCTTCGAAAATGGGTGGCATGTTGTTGCCTGCAAGTAGTGCTGCTTGGTGTGTGGCTATAAATTGTGTTGCCGAAATGTTCATCATTCTTATTTCTTCCCAATTATAATTACGCGCTTTGCGGTTGCGTAGGGCGCCGGCTTCTTCGAGGCGGGCTTTGAGTGCTGCAGGCGGAAAGCTACTGCTAGCATAGCGCTTGAGGCTTTGCCAATGTGCCAGACAATCGTTGGCTAGCTCCTTTAGTTCTATTCGGTACACTTCGGTATTGGCATAGCGTGCTTGCACATCGGGTAGCTGCTCGGCGCTGTCGATGGCGGCTAGTGCGGCATGGCCAAAGGCTGCATCGTAATAGCCTCGGTATGCTGCAAAATGGCTCAGCTGCCGCTGGTAAGATGCCCAACCTGCGCGTGCAACGGCGTAGAGGGCTGCGGAGCTGCTTTTGTAGGGTGCGGTGGTCATTTTTGGGTGTTTGATGTTTTTTTTAAAGGGATGTATGGCAATTTGGGTATGGTAGTAGCGGATTATGTATTAAAAGTAATAAATTATGCACTAATAGTAATAAATTATGCACTAATAGTAGTTAAATATACAATGAATGTTAAAGAATATGATTAGGTAGTATTAAAATATGCGTTGATAATAGTAGATTAGTGATAAACTGTAATAAAATATGCATAGGCTGTAATAAGATATGCAAAGGTAGTAATAAAATATGCAAGCAATAATGCTGGTTTTGGGGTGCTGGGTGGGGGAAATTGGCTTTTTAATGGGTGTTTTTGGGGAGATTGTGGGGATTTGGGGTGAGGGTGCGTAAATCAAAGCCTAAAGAAATGAAAAAAGCTGATGGGCACAGGATGGAATGGATAGCGTTTGGTTGCAGCAAGTATAGATTCCTCCTTCGTCGGAATGACAGCGATGCGGATTTGTTTTGTTCTAATTCGGGCAAAGCCTAAAGAAAAGATAATAGCTGATGGGCACAGGATGGAATGGATAGCCCGCAGCGTAGCGAGGACTATGAGTGACAGCCTGATACCCAAGATGAAGGGATTGATAAAGCTGAGTGCCCCCCCAAATAAAATAAAATGAAAAGCGCAACTTGTTGGTGTTGCGCTTTGGTTTGTTGTGTTATTTTTTCTTCTTTGTTGTACGCCCTTTGCTGAGTGGTTTTCTTTCTTTTTGTTCGGGCATTTCGGCGAGGTGAAAGTCGATTTGGCGTTTGTCTAAATCGGCACGAACAACTTTGATTTTGAGCTTATCGCCGATGGTAAAACGGATGCCGGTGTTGCGCCCAACGAGTGCATATTCTTCTTCTGAAAATTCGAATCGGTCGATGTCAATCAAATCATTGACGGGCAGCATGCCTTCACATTTATGTTCTACGGTCTCTACAAATACGCCAAAAGCCGCTACTCCTGATACTACGCCATCGAAGGTGTCACCGACATATTGCTGCATAAATTCTACTTGCTTGTACTTGGTGGCGCTGCGTTCGGCATCCATGGCATTACGCTCTTGAATACTGCAATGTTTGCACATTTCTTCGAGGCCTTTGAGTGGCTGAATTTTTTTGTTCAAGACATCAAATAGTATGCGGTGCACCAATACATCGGGGTATCGGCGGATGGGCGAGGTGAAATGACAATAATTTTCGAAGCCGAGGCCATAATGACCAATGTTTTCGATGGTATAAATGGCTTTACTCATGGTGCGGATACCGAGGGTTTCCAGTACGTGCTGCTCGGGTTTGCCTTGCACTTGGCGTAGCATTTCGTTGAATGTTGTGGCGATGGATTCGGGTGAGTTTAAGTTTAACTTATAACCAAATTTTGCTGCAAAGGCTGCAAAAAGTGCCAATTTATCTTCATTGGGTTGGTCGTGGATGCGGTAAGGGAAGGGTAGCGGTTTGTCTTTGAAATGAATCTTACTGACGTGGGTGGCTACAAAGCGATTGGCCAGCAACATTAATTCTTCTATCAGCTTGTGAGCGTCTTTACTTTCTTTGACCACAATGCCTATGGGTACTGCGTTTTCATCCAGTTTGAAACGCACTTCGCTGGAGGAGAAGTTGATGGCACCATTATCAAAACGCTCTTTGCGCAAGGCTTTGGCAATGGTATCGAGGGTATGAATTTCGGCGGCATAGTCACCTTCTTTTCCTTCTATAATTTCTTGCGCTTCTTCGTAACTGTACCTTCTGTTTGATTTAATGACTGTTTTGCCAAGTCGGTACTCTTTGACATGGCCAAGGGTGTTGATATTGAAGATGGCCGAAAAGGTGAATTTTTCTTCATCGGGTCTTAGAGAGCAAAGCTGATTGCTGAGATGCTCGGGCAGCATGGGCAGCACGCGGTCGGGTAGGTAAACAGACGTAGCACGGTTGAGCGCTTCTTTGTCTAATTCGGTATCGGGCAGTACATAATGGCTGACATCGGCGATATGAACGCCTACTTCGTAATATCCATTTTCTAATGTTTTGATGGAAATAGCATCGTCAAAATCTTTGGCATCAACGGGGTCAATGGTAAAAGTCAATGTCTCTCTGAAATCTTCTCTTTTGGCTATTTCATTGGGGTCGAGGATATCCGATATGCGCGCTGCTTCTTCCATTACCTCGTCGGGGAAATCAAGAGGGAAACCGTTTTCGCTGAGGATATCCTGCATCGCCTGTTCGTTCATCGATTCGTTGGTGATGATGCGTAGTACTTCGCCCAGTGGATTTTTTTGCTTACGCCATTCTGTTACTTTTACCACGGCTTTGTCGCCGTCTTTGCCTCCGTTTAGTTTGTCGGGAGTGATAAAAATATCAACGGGCATTCTGTCGTTGTCTGGTATCAGGAAGGCATAGTTGGGTTTTACTTCCAAGCGACCAATGAATTCGCTTTGTTTGCGCACCAATACCTCTTTGACAATGCCTTCCACTCTTCTGCTTCCTTGGTTCTTCTTGATGGCGACTTCAATTTTTACGGTGTCGCCTTTGAGTGCTGTGTTCAAATTTTCGGGGTAAACTAATATATCGCGCTCTACACCTTCTACACTCACAAAGGCCATTCCTCCTCTGCTCACATCAATGACACCGCTCAGCGTAATGACTTTAGCACCACCATTACGGGCATAATTTCTATTATTAGGATTTCCTTGGTTGGCTTTGTTATTATTGTTTTTTCTGGACATACTATGTTAGGATAATATTCTTCAAATATCCCTCATTATAGCTAAACTGTGGTGATTTTTTATGCTACAAACTGCTAATTTTTCCGATTGTGTTATTTGTTTGCGTCTTATTGGCAGCGGATTTCGAGTGTTTGCGTCAAAATTGCTGTAAATTGTTTGTGGAAATAAAATTGAAGTAAGTAATGCGTGAGGGATGAAGGCGGCACGTAGTAGAGCCGCGAGCCCGACCCCGAGTGAAACATCGGGGGCACGCCAAAATTTTTAAACAATTAAAACAACATATTTATGAATTTGAACAATTTCACCATCAAGGCGCAAGAAGTAATCCAAGCTGCTCAGCAATTGGCCTACAATGCGCAAAATCCGAACATTGAAACGGCTCATTTATTGCAATCATTATTGAATGATGATAATGGTTCGGTCTCTTTTTTGCTCAAGAAGAACAATGTAAACATTGCGCACCTTGGCAATAAACTTAAGGAGCAAGTAGAGCGATTGCCCAAAGTGCAAGGCACAGAACCGGCTCAAACCGTGAGCAGAGATTTTAATTCGGTTATTTTAAAAAGTTCGGCTAATCTCAAACAATTCAAAGATGAATTTGTGAGTGTAGAGCATTTGCTTCTATCATTGATTCAGGTAAATGATGAGGTAGCTAAATTGTTGAAAGATGGCGGATTGAATGAAAAGGGCTTGGTTGCTGCCATACTAGAATTGCGCAAAGGCTCTACTGTAGATTCGCAAACAGCCGATGCGCAGTATAATAACTTAAAGCGCTATGCCAAAAATCTGAATGAACTGGCTAAAGAAAATAAGCTTGATCCAGTGATTGGTCGTGATGAAGAAATACGCCGGACGCTGCATATTTTATCCCGCCGTTCCAAAAACAATCCCATTTTGGTGGGTGAACCTGGTGTGGGTAAAACAGCCATTGTAGAAGGTTTGGCACATAGAATTATCAATGGCGATGTGCCAGATAATTTGAAATCGAAAATCATTTATGCCCTAGATATGGGCTTGCTGATAGCTGGTGCCAAATACAAAGGTGAATTTGAAGAAAGGCTAAAAGGTGTGATTAAAGAAGTGGGCGAGAGCGATGGCGAAATCATTATGTTTATCGATGAAATCCATACCCTGATTGGTGCTGGTGGAGGCGAAGGGGCTATGGATGCTGCTAATATTCTGAAACCTGCTTTGGCTCGTGGAGAGTTGCGCGCCATTGGTGCAACAACTCTAAACGAGTATCAAAAATATTTTGAAAAAGACAAAGCTTTGGAACGCCGTTTCCAAAAGGTGATGGTGGACGAACCAAGTGAGGAAGATGCCATTTCTATCTTACGCGGATTGAAAGATAGGTATGAAAACCATCATCAGGTGCGCATCTTAGACGAAGCCATCATTGCAGCGGTGCAATTATCGACAAGGTATATCACCGATAGGTTTTTACCCGACAAGGCTATTGATTTGATTGACGAATCGGCCGCTAAGCTGAAACTAGAGATGAACTCGATGCCCGAAGAATTGGATGAATTGGAACGCCGTATTCGTCAGTTAGAAATTGAACGAGAAGCTATCAAACGTGAAAATGATGAAGAAAAATTGAAATCCCTTTCGCAAGATATTTCATTGCTTACCGTGCAACGCGATACGCTGAAAGCAAAATGGATGAATGAAAAGGAATTGGTGGATAAAATCAACCAATCGAAGAATCAGATTGAGCAATACCGCCAAGAAGCCGAACGCGCAGAACGTGAAGGTGACTATGGCAAAGTAGCCGAGATTCGTTACGGAAAAGTACAGGAAGAAGAGAAGAAAATGTCAGATTTGACAGCACAGCTTGATGAGATGGATACCCAGCACAAAAGACTGTTGAAAGAAGAAGTGAGCGCAGATGATATTGCTGAGAATGTGGCAAAAGCTACTGGTATTCCAGTACAAAGGATGTTGCAAAGCGAACGCGAAAAACTATTGAACCTCGAAGATGAATTGCATAAAAAAGTGGTAGGACAAGAAGAAGCGATTACGGCTGTTGCTGATGCTATCCGTCGTGGCAGAGCGGGTTTGCAAGACCCACGCAAGCCTATTGGTTCGTTTATTTTCTTGGGTACTACGGGTGTGGGTAAAACAGAATTGGCCAAAGCATTGGCAGAGGTTCTTTTTGATGATGAAACGATGATGACACGTATTGATATGAGTGAGTATCAGGAGAAGCATAGTGTTAGCAGATTGGTAGGCGCACCTCCGGGATATGTGGGTTATGACGAAGGAGGTCAATTGACAGAAGCTGTGCGACGCAAGCCATACTCAGTAGTACTTTTAGACGAAATTGAAAAAGCGCACCCCGATACCTTTAATGTGTTGTTGCAAGTGTTAGACGATGGCCGATTGACTGATAATAAGGGTAGGGTAGTCAACTTCAAAAATACAATCGTGATAATGACGAGCAATATGGGCAGCCAAATCATTCAACAAAATTTTGAAGAAGTAAACGAACAAAATTTGGATGATGTAGTTGATGCAACCAAAGAGCAGGTAATGGAATTGCTTCGTCAAACTCTTCGTCCCGAATTTCTTAACCGCGTTGATGATGTGATTATGTTCCATCCATTGATGCGCAAAGAAATCAGAGGCATTATTAAAATACAGTTGAATGGCATCAAGAAACAATTGAGCAAGCAAGGCATTGAATTGGATTTTTCTGATTATGCAGTTGATTATTTGGTGGAGAATGGATTTGATCCACAATATGGTGCTCGACCATTGAAACGTGTGATACAGAAAGAAATTATCAATTTGCTGAGTAAGAAAATAATTGGCGGAGAGATTGATAAGACTAAGCCCGTATTGATTGATGTATTTGATGGTATGGTGGTGATGAGGAATAATTAAGTTCTGTTTTAGGTAACAGTCAATATCACAAAAGGCTTCTTGAGTTTTTTCAAGAAGCCTTTTTCTTTGATGGGACAGTTTCAATGTTGCTCAAAGCCAAGAATTTTTCATTGTACACATCCTTTAAGTTAAATCAACCTGCGATATTTAAGTCTACAAATGTTTATTCAAATAATCTTCAGCTTTTTGTAAGATGAAGCTTTTCTTTTTTTCGTCCCATTTGTCGAAGGTTTTGACCAACATGCTCAGTCGCGGATTTTTCAGAAAAAAATCTCTTTGTTTGTTCAGAAAGCGCCAAAACAGAGCATCCCAAATTTCTTGCCATTCTCCTTTTGGGTAATCACTCATTTTCATCAGGTAATTACTGCCCGAGATATAAGGTTTGGTAGACATGATTCCACCATCAGCAAACTGGCTCATGCCATAAACGTTAGGAACCATTACCCAATCGTAGGCGTCAATAAACATTTCCATAAACCATCGATACACTTCGTCGGGGTCAAATTCACAGAGTAGCATGAAATTACCCAAAATCATAAGCCTTTCGATATGGTGACAATAGCCTGTTTTTAATACCTTTTGGATGCATTCGTCAATGGGCAAAATTCCAGTTGTGCCAGTATAAAAGCTTTCTGGAATTTTTCGGTTGAAACCCCAAAAATTCTTTGTTCTTTCTTCTCTTCCCTTTGAGATATAAACGCCTCTGATAAACTCTCGCCAACCAATGATTTGCCTGATAAATCCTTCTAAAGAATTAATAGGCACCTGAATGTTTTCGTGATAAGTGAGTGTTTCTTGAATGATTTGTGCGGGTGTCAGCATGCCAATGTTGAGCATAGGCGTTAAAAGGCTATGGTTTAGTAACATTTCTTTCCTTAAAATGGCGTCTTCAAAATCACCAAATTCCCAGAGCCTTTGTTCTAAAAATTCTTTTAGCCATTGCTTGCTTTCGGCAAAATCAATCGGGTAATGAAGGGTGTCATTTACGCTGCCAATGTTTTCAGAAAAGTGTTGGAGGGTATAGCTTTTGGCCTCTTGGTGCCATTTATTTTCCTTCGGAAAATTCACTTTAGCCACAGCTTTTCCTTTGGGATATTTTTTTCTGTTGTCGACATCAAATGTCCATTGCCCACCAATTGGGCCACCATCATTATCAATGAGTATGTTCTGTCGAATCCTTTCTTGTTTATAGAACTCTGTTTGAAAAAGTTTCTTTTTTGATGCTTTGAAAAAATGTTCCAAGTCCTTATTTGTATTCAAGAACATGGGGGATTCTAATATTTGTAGTTCTATTCCAAACTTTCTGCAATGACTCATTAAGCGCCTTGATAACCAATCGTCCACAGGGTCTACTGCAACAAGAGATTGGATGCCTATTTGATGTAAATGTTGTACCAATAATTTTACATCCGACTTTGGTTCTGTACAGGAAATATAATGAACTTCTTGGCCATGTTCTTTCAGATATTGCTCATAAGATTTCATCGTTGCCCGGTGAAAGGCGATTTTTTGTTGATGAAAATTATATTGCCTGAAGAACAAAAATTCTTCAATTAAGTAAATAGCCCCTTCTGCTGCGCATAACGGATTGGATTCAAAAAGTTGGTGTGGAAAGATAAGTTTAGCTTTGTTCATTCAGCTTGATTGATGGGCAAAGAATTGGTTTGATGTTGAGATTTACGGTTTCGGATTTTTGGTCTTTTTACTTTTGTTTCGAGTATGTTTCTTGACGATTCTTTGGTTTTCTTGCTGCACCAAAAGTTGTTTTCGTTGACCCCAAATTTTTTCTTTTGCCTTTTTGCTTTCCAATTCAATGTTGACGATTGGCGTTGGATAATCGATTCCGTTTTTTAATCCAAATAAAGCCTGTTCCAATTTCGTCATTTTCCAAGGTTCATGAATATATTCTGTAGGTATATCTTTTAGTTCGGGTATCCATTTTTTAATAAAGATGCCTTCGGGGTCGTGTTCAATGGATTGCTTTACTGGATTATACATTCTAATTGTGTTGATGCCAGTTGTGCCAGCTTGCATCTGAAATTGTGGGTAATGAATACCCGGTTCATAATCTAAAAAGAGTTGCGCCAAATGGTACATTCCCTTACGCCAATCAACATCAAGTTGATGACAAAGTATAGATACTAACATTGCTCTCATTCTGAAGTTTATCCAACCTGTTTGGTGCAGGCAGCGCATACAAGCATCTACTAAGGGAAAACCTGTTTGTCCAAGTTTCCAAGCGGTTAATTTGTGTTCGCTATTGGTATAAATCATTTGCTCGTATCCTTTGTTAATGCAGCGCAACTCATAACTGCATTCCATCTCAAATTTTTGAATAAAATGACAATGCCAACGCAAACGTGTCAGCATTCCTTCAAACGCAAATTTGTTTTGTGGATACGCAGGGTGGGAATGAATATACTGAAATGCTTGTCGTATAGAAATATTGCCCCACGCAAGGTAGGGCGAAAGTCGGCTGCAAGATTTACGGCTTGCTTCTGGTTTCGAAATCAAGCGATGGTATTGGTGGCCTCTTCCCTCGGCAAAAGAAGCAAGGTATCTCCAAGCCTGCTGTTCGCCAGCTGGCTGAAATTCTTTTGGATAAGTTTCCCAAACAGTGATTAATTGTTGAGGTATGCCGAAATCAAGGTTTAGACGCAAAGATTGGGTAGAGTGTGTATTTCGAATCACGGCTTTTTTAATAGCCTGAAACCAATGTTTATCCCATTCATTTCGGTTGCGGATGCCACGCAGTATGCCGTCTCGCTGGTATTCCTTCCATTCAATTTTGTTTTGTTTACAAAAATCTGCCACCCATTTATCTCTGCGCCACGTAATTAAAATACCAGATTCTTGATAGCTGAACATTTTCTTGATATCGAAAAGCTTAATTAAATAGTTGAAGATTTCTTGTGCCTCTCCGTAGAATGAATGAATCCATTTACCTGTTTGGTTGTGTAATTGGTTGAAGGCTTTTATGGAGTGATATTGAAACTGGAGGTGCCTTTCTGAACAGTCTATGTATCCGATAATCGAAGGTTCAAATAGATAAATGATTAAATAGGGTATCGCTTCTGCATCGGCAACTTGCAGTGGCTCATGATCTTGGCTACGGATGTCTCTTTTAATCCAGACAATGTTGATGGGCTTTCTAGTCACAGTATTTCCTTTTTGCATTTTTTCCAAAAAGCAAAAAAGGAAGGATATTCCCCTTTTACAGTTGTCATCCAGTCACGTGCATCTTCAATACCAACGTAATGATTTAATGGGTGTTCTTTAAAATAGATTTCTTTCTGTACTATGGCTTTTAGTTCTGCAAATTCAGCAACCCAAATTTGAATGTGGGGAATGTTATCTTTTGCTAAGGCGATACAAAAATCAATACTTTTTTGCGAAACTGGATATTGTTCGAAGATAGATGGTTCTAAAAGGAGTATTCGGTTAGCAGCGGTATTTTGCCGCCAAGTTGGGTCGAGGTTGTAGAAATTATACACAAGTGTTGGCCATTCAGTATTGATATTAGGTACTTCTGTCTGAGGTAGAGGGGTAGTAAACTTAATTGTTGTAGTGGCTTTCAGCACTTTGGGTATTTCAATAGAATTGAATTGTTCGTAGTCAACATCCAAAAAGGTATCTCGCTGATGGTTATGGCAATATTTGTTAATGTTCTCTTGGTTGGCAAAATATAGTTTAAGGCTGTTGGCCGCACAAATCCATTGCCAACCCAAGGCATTGCTCGCCCAGTCGGCATCTAAAAGGTGATAGTACATCCATTGGGCAGGAATCTTCCAGTGACAGCGGGCAATATTACAGGCAATAGAGGCAACATACATTCGCAAATGATTATGCATATACCCTGTTTGGTAAAGTTCTTCTATACCACGGTCAACTGCTTCGATGCCGATTTTGGCCAAAACCAAGTTTTGTGGAATGCCGATGTGCAAAGCAGACGGTTGGGGCTGTTTTAAATCATTATTGATTTCTGATTTTCTTGCCTTCCATATTTGCTGCCAATAGTCTCTCCAAGCTAATTCCTGGATAAATTTCTCAATTTTATGAGCTTCGTAGCCTGCATTTAATACCGATTCCAGCACGTCACGTGTGCTGATGACTCCTCTTGAAATATAGGGTGATAAACGAGTGACCGAGCCATCAATAAAATTCCTGTCCGCAGCATATTTCAGCGGTTGCACTTGTTTTATTTTGTCCACTATTTTTTCGTAAGAGGTCTCGAATTTCATCGGCTAACTTTATTTTACAATAGTCTTGTAGGCTGTTACAAACATCGACAAATGTATAAGTTGAGACAGTGTCTAACTATTAGAAAATAAAATCGAATCTATGGGGATATTGATAGTGTCTTATTGTTCATTTTGACTCAAACCTCTTTAAGCTTTTATCAATAGACCGTTGTCATTTTCATTATTCAAGCGTTGGCATTTGAAATTGTGAAGCTTGGGCGGGGAATTTGGCTTTTTTTTCAATCAATAGTTGGTTCGTTCAGTTTCGATCGAGGGTAATTTGATTATTTTTATATTTCTGGAGCTATAGGATGGATTAAATTCTTTACTTTGCTTCTTTCAGTACTATACCGATGCGCGAAGGACAATTTATAAAAAAACATAAGGAACGCTGGGACGAATATCAGCAAAATCCGAGTGACGACCCAGATGAATTGGCCAAACGATTTTCTTATTTAGTTGATGATTTGGCATATGCCAAAACTTTTTATGCAGGTAGCAATACTACACGTTACATTAACGGAATGGCGGCGAAAATTTACCTTGACATTTATAAAAACAGAAAGGAACAGTCAAATCGTATTTTTAGCTTCTGGAAAACCGAATTGCCTTTGATATCTTTCAAGTATCGTAAAGTCTTGTTGTTTTCGTTTGTATTGTTTTCGGCTTTTTATTTGTTAGGTGCAATTGCCTCTGCCCTTGATCCTGGTTTTATCAAAATGATTTTGGGGGCAGATTATGTAGAAATGACTGAAGAGAATATTGCCAAAGGCGACCCTTTTGGGGTTTATAAAAGTGAGGACTCTTTTACTATGTTCCTCTTTATTGCCTGGAATAATATTCGGGTGTCTCTGATGATGTTTGGTTCTGGGATTTTTGCAGGTTTGGGTACCTTATATTTTTTGTTTCGAAATGCTATAATGGTGGGTGCATTTGACTACATGTTTTATCAGCATCACCTAGGAGGAAAGTTTATTTTGGTAGTTTTTATACACGGCACTCTTGAGCTTTCTGCGATTGTTGTAGCAGCATGTTCAGGGTTTATGCTCGCATCTGCAATGTTGTTTCCAGAAACATTTACTCGATTGCAATCCTTACAAATTGCAGCTAAAGATGCCATTAAAATGATTATCGGCTTGGTGCCCATTTTTGTCATTGCCGCAATTTTTGAAAGTTATGTAACTCGTTATACAGAAATGCCAGTATTTTTAAGTGTCAGTATTTTGGCTATTTCTTTGGCTTTTGTATTGTTTTATTACGTTTTTTATCCTACCTATTTATTCAAAAAATTTAAAGCAAGATATGGCGGGTAGGCTTTTTTCATTTGTTTTTTTCTTTACAATTCTGTTTTTGGGTAAAGTCTCCTGTGCTCAAACTGCTCAAGTTGATTCCCAATTGGTCGACAGTACTCTATATGTTGAAGATGTGGTACATCCACGAACCATCAGTTCTTCGGCTTGGGCATTGCTCACGCAAGATTCAGCGTTCACTTATGCCGACAAGCTGGAGGCAGAGGTGAAGCCCAGAGTTCCTTCAGATTTTGAGTTGTGGTTGAGCAGAGTTGGTAGGTTAATTGTTCAGTTTTTATTTTCTTCTGTTGGGGCTTTTATCTTTTGGGCATTAGTGGTTTTGCTATTAGCATACGTATTGTACAGGATGTTTAGAGGTGACTTTCGTCTGTTTTTTAAAAGAATTGAAAAACCTATTCATACAGACTTTGATGAGCAAATGAGTACCGAAGATGTTATGAACACTGATTGGGAATCGAGATTGGCAAAGGCTCAAAATGAGGGTGATATGCGCTTGTCTACCAGGTTTTTATTTGTTCGCAGTTTGCAAATTTTGCACCAGAAACAGCATATAGTTTTTAGTATTGATAAGACCAATTTTGATTATTACAGAATGATAAGCAACAAAGAGTTGAAGGTATTGTATCGGATATTGATGACAAAGTTTGAATATGTTTGGTTTGGTCACAGGCAATTGAATGAGCAGGAATGGATTGAGTTAATGAAAGTTTATGAACAACTAAAATTAAAATCTTAGACTTTGAATATCTCGCTCAAATATTTTCTTTTCGTTTCGCTTTTATTGTTGGGGGCTTGTAGCAAAATTCAAAAACCTGAAGTGGATTGGACTGTGAACTTGAATAGAGAGGGTAAACAGCCTTATGATACCTATATAGCTTTCCATTCAGTGGATTACTACTTTCCGGATGCGCAGGTCAAATCAATTTATAGCGATTATGATTTTAATGATATAGACGATAATAAGGATGCAACTCAGTCTGGTCATTCATTACTTATAATAGTTGGCAGTACTGTACGGTTTTCTAAATCGGAATGGTGGTCGATACTTCAGTTTATGCGCAAAGGAAATGAGGTATTGTTATTGTCTTCGGACTACGACGAACAAATTCAGCGACAGTTTGGTTTTAGCACTGTGCCAGGCAATTATAATATGCCATTGTCTGCCAATAATACTGGCCAAGAAAATATCAATGCATTAAAGTTAGCCTCCTTGCCAGCATCTAATTTTGGAATGCGAGGAAGAGACATCAAAGGTTATTTTGAATTGGTGAGTAAGGATTCTATCCCGATAAAATCTCCAGATATTGAATTTAGAATTGATAATGTACCTAATGTTTTGGGAAAAGCACGGGTGTCACATTTGAATTCAAAGGCAGAAACAGATGCTGATTTTAAAGCAAATTTTATGCAATACACTGTTGGCGCAGGTCATTTAACAGTGATAGCTTCGCCTTTAGTTTTTTCAAACTATTTTTTATTGCAACAAAAAAATCGTGCCTATTTAGAAGCAATTTGGCAATCAATTGATGGAGATATTTTTCAGATCTATTGGGGCAATTTTAAGTACAGAGCACCAAACGACTCCATTTTTCTGATTTTATGGCAAAACCTAGCAACTCGATTTTTCTTAATCGTAATGATTGTTTTTTGCGTAAGTTATTTAGTGTTTCAGATTAAAAGAAAACAAAGAATTGTTCCCGTTATTGCCGAGCCTATCAATAGTTCTTTAGCTTTCATAGAAACTATGGGAATGCTATATTACAACAAAGGCGACAATCGTAATTTGGCTATGAAGATGGAACAGCATTTTATGGAATGGGTAAGGACGAAATTTAATCTGAACACCCAGGTTTTGGATGAAACATTCGCTCATCATTTGAGTATAAAATCTGGAATGCCATTAGAAAAAGTTCAGTTACTGCTATCTTTAATCCATAGCGTTCGTATTGACTCTTCTAAAGTTTCAGACGAAATGCTGTTTGAATTATACCACAACATTCAACAATTTTATAAAACAATTTAAAACATGGAAACGCCATATTTTATTGAATCAAGTGTAAGCGAAAACTCGTGGATTACTGCTTTAGCACAGAAAATGCAAGATCAATTGTCGGAAGTAATTGTTGGTCAGCACGAAATGGTGGAGCTGTTGCTTGCTGGCATATTGGCCGATGGTCATATCTTAATAGAAGGTGTGCCAGGTGTTGCCAAAACATTAACCGCAAAGTTGATGGCAAAGATGCTTGCAGTTGATTTTTCTCGCATACAGTTTACCCCCGATTTAATGCCTTCAGATGTGACAGGTACTAGTGTATTTAATGCCCAAACTACCAGTTTTCAATTTCGTCAGGGTCCTATTTTTGCCAACATTGTTTTAATTGATGAGATTAATCGTGCTCCTGCAAAAACGCAAGCATCTTTATTTGAAGTAATGGAGGAGCGTCAAGTCACTATTGATGGACATAGTTATAAAATGCAAACTCCATTTATGGTTCTTGCTACTCAAAACCCTATTGAACACGAAGGTACTTATCGTTTGCCAGAGGCTCAGCTTGATCGCTTTTTAATGAAAATTAATGTCGGATATCCAAGTTTGGAAGATGAAATAAAAATATTGGCTCAGCAAAATATTCAACCCATTTCTGAGCTGGTTATGCAAATTGAACCTATTGTTTCACCAAGTGATTTGCTGGAAGCACGCAAGCAGGTAAGAGCTGTTTTTGTCGAAGAAAAGATCATCAGCTATATCGCTAATATTATTTATGCTACACGCAATGATCGCTCCTTATACGTGGGGGCTTCACCCCGAGCTTCAATCGCCTTATTAAATGTGTCAAAGGCAATAGCCGTACTGAGGGGTAGAAATTTTGTTATTCCTGAGGATGTTGCCTATGCTGTAATTCCTGTTTTACGACATCGCATTAGTCTTACTCCAGAGCGCGAAATGGAGGGCGCGACCGCTGATGAAGTGATTAAGGAAATTCTCAAAAAAATTGAAGTGCCTCGATAGTAATAGAAACCCCAAGGTATTCAAATGAATGCTTTGGGGTTTTTACATTAGGGGCACGATCCCCTCGATTTTGTTTGATACCTCTTAAAGGTTAGTATTGCTCTAACATATATTTTATCACATCCGTAGTAGTGACGATACCTTTTAATTCTTTCCCTTCTACTATTGGCAAAGCATGAAATCCTTTGCTTGCGAAGATTTCGGCTACTTCTTTAATGGAAGTTTCTGCATCTATAACCTCTGGATTGCTGGTCATCACTTGCGGTACTGTAAGCATTTCCAAAACAGCCTCATCAGCGCCTTCTTGGTTGGCAAACAAAGCACCAAATGTCAATCGGTTAATGTCTGTACTGCTGATAATACCAGTAATTTCATTGCCTTTGGTTACAGGGATGTGACGGAAAGTGTTTTTACGAAAAAGAGCAACGACATCTTTTAATTGGTCTTCTTCTTTTACACTCAATACATTGTTGGTCATAATGTGCTTTACTGGCTCTCTTTTTTTCATTTCTTTGAATTTTTAGTGTTTGAATTAATAGTCCAAAGGTATCCACGTTATGCCTAGTTGCAAATGAGCGAAATCAGGTGACAATATGATTTTAGATTGTAGTTTTTTTGTAAAATATAACCTATATTTCTTACTCTTCTGCTTTATTTTTTAGAGACATAAGTAGGGTATAGGCTCCACTGATAACTACTTTTTTCTGCTCAATGGCTGAACTATTTTTGATTTCTATGAAGCCATTTTCTTTAAGCCCAAGGGTTACTTCTATCATTTCAAATTTGCCTTTTGATAAGGAGATAAAAATATAGTGCTTCCCTTCAAAGTTAACAATTGCATCCTCTGGTAAGGTTAAAGCTTTATTACTTTTTGTTTCAATTTCAGCATTCATATACATTCCTGGTATCAGTGTTTTGTCATAATCTTCAAAATGACAATGGACCTCTGCATATCGCTCATTGCTAAGGTCCTTGCTGATTAAAATAATTTCGCAAGGATGTTTTAGGTTGGGGTTGTTGTTGGTAAAGGCTACAAGCTTTTGTCCGATAGAGAGTTCGTCTAAGTCTTTTTCAAACACCATTAGGTTTAAGTGAATATCACTTGGGTTTACTAGTTCAAATAGTACGTCTGCAGGATTGACATATTTGCCAATATTGACATTCACTTTGGACACAAAGCCATTTATTGGGGAGTAAATGTTGACACTCTTAGAAATGTTGTTCTCTGTTACCGAATTTGGGTTAATGTTGATGAGTTTTAATTTTTCTGCCAATGATTTTAGTGCCACTTTTTGATTGGTAAACTCCATCTGTATTTGTTGCAATACTTTGTCACTTGCAGCTTTACTTTGATTGAGTTCTTTTTGCCTTTCGAATTCTGCCTCAATAAATGTTAGCTTGGATTTGGCAGTAAGGTATTCTTGTTGCAACTGAATGTATTGTTGGTCTTCCATGGTTGCTATCACTTCCCCCTTATTTATATGCATTCCAGGCAGTAATTTTGTGCTTTTCAAATAGCCACCTAAGGGCATACTTACCGAAACCATGTTTTGTGGCGGAACATCAATCTTTCCATTTACTTTAATTATGGAGGCAATTGTTTTTTCTTCGAGTGTACCTAATTTGATATTAGCCGATTTTAATTGGGCCTCGTTTAATTCCGCCAATTGTTCATTGTTAGTTTTGAGGTCATTTGTTTCAGTCTTTTTTTCTTTGGGGCTACATCCCATCCAAAGTAGTGAAACGAGCAGAAATAGATATGTGGATTTCATTTTTGTTGAGTGATTATTTTGTTTGTAGAAATTGAATCTGAATGATGCTTTCATTCAGCATTTTTATTGCATCTAAATAGTTGTTTTCTATTCCAATTGCTTGATTCGTCAGCATTACCCATTCGATGTAATTGATGTCACCGTTAATAAACTGCTGGTTAGCAGCATTATAAATTAAATCTACATTGGGTAATGTGTTTTTTTCTAGATAGCTGACATTGTCAAAGCTGTTTTGATATTGAAATTCAGCAGCACTTAATTCTGATTCCAGTTTTTGCTTTTCAAGGTTGTAGTTTTGAGCTGCAATATTTTCATTCAATATCGAGGCTTTTATTTTAGCTCTTTGAGCTCCCGGAAATATAGGGATGCTTAATCCTGCTTGGGCCGATTGAAATCGTGTATTTCCAGTATAAACAACGTTATCCGCTCCGTTGCCAATCATAGACATGTTATAATAGCCGAGGCTAATTTCAGGTATCAGTCTTGCTCGTTCTAGCTTGGTATTTATTTTGCTGATCTCTTTTTGTTGCTCTGCTACCCTAAGCCGCGGATGCTCCAAAATAGTGGTAACGATACTGTTAGCTTTAAGCTTTAAGTCGTTGTTTTGAGGAATAAATTTTTCATTACTGTTGAGCAATAGTTGAAACCGAATCAACATCAATTGCTTTTCTTGTTGCAGTTGTTTTAGTTGCATTCGGATTTGGCTTCTCTGAGTTTCTGCAGTTGCTTTTTCTAGAATATTACTTTCGCCTTTTGAAAAACGTAATTGTGCTTTGTTGACAAATTCACCATAAAGGCTGTCGCTTTTCAACAGCAATTTTTCTTTTTCGTTGAGGTAAAGAATGCCAAAGAAAGTTTCTTTAACCATTTTAATAAGCTCTGCTTTTTGCAAAGTATTATTCAACATGCTCGTTTCCCATTCTCCTTCAAGCAGTTTTTTTTGTCTATTGTAAACTGTCGGAAAGTTAATGCTCTGCGTTACTCCTAGTCGATTATCTGCATAGCTGCTGTTGATTTTTCCATACTCGCCAATCAGATTTGCGGGTGCGATATTCACCGCTGTTTTTATTAATTGTTTCTGATAAATGGTTTTTAATTCTTGATTCTTAAAAGTCAAGTTGTTTTTTAAAGCCGTATCGATTGCAGCCTCAAGATGAATAGAATTTTGCCCTTTAGACGAAAAGGAAAATCCAGTTATCAAAAATATGAGTATCAATGCACTTAGATTAGTGTTGTTCATTTTTTTAATGCTTGTTTTTTCAAATAAAATGTAAAGAATGGGCAACACAAACAAGGTCAATAGGGTGGCAATCATTAAACCGCCGATGACTACTGTAGCCAGGGGTCGCTGCACTTCTGCTCCTGCTCCGTTGCTCAATGCCATCGGCAAAAATCCTAGAGAGGCAACAAAGGCAGTCATTAGCACAGGACGCAACCTTAATTTTGTTCCTGTTAGTACAATCGTATTTAAATCTTGGATGCCTTCTTTTTTGAGTCGATTAAATTCCGCTATCAGCACAATGCCGTTAAGCACTGCAACGCCAAACAATGCAATAAATCCGACACCTGCACTGATGCTAAAAGGTAAGCCTCTAAAAGCCAGGAAAAAGATTCCGCCAATAGCAGAAAGTGGAATTGCAGTATAGATAATCAAACTTTGTTTAACAGATTTAAATGCGAAATAAAGCAAGATGAAAATCAGCAATAGTGATATCGGTACTGCAATCATCAACCTTTGCTTCGCTTCATTTAAGTTTTCGAAAGCGCCTCCGTAGGTCACATAATAACCTGTGGGAAGTTTTATTTCCCGATTTGCTTTTTCTTTCAATTCTTTTACAATGCTCTGAACATCTCTGCCCCTAACATTGAAACCTACCACTATTCTTCGTTTTGCATCTTCTCTTTGTATTTGATTTGGACCGTCCTTTATCGAGACATCTGCCAATTGATACAAGGGTATTTGGGTGCCTAACGGGGTAGGGATGAGCAAGTTTTGTACATCTTCAAGGTTTTTTCTTTGCTCATTATGCAAGCGAACGACAAGATTAAATCTTTTCTCATCCTCAAAAACCAGGCCAGTAGATTGCCCTGCAAAAGCAGTGTTGAGCACTTTGTTGATATCCTCAATGTTTAAATTGTATTGAGCAATTGCTGCACGGTTGTAGTTTACAATAATTTGAGGCATCCCTGTTACAGGTTCTACAAATAAATCTTCACTGCCCTCAACTGTCGCGACTAGTTTGCCTAAATGGGCTGCATAATGTGCTAGAGTATCAATGTTTTCTCCAAATATTTTGCACACCACATCTTGCCTTGCACCCGTCATTAGTTCATTAAAACGCATTTGAACCGGAAATTGGAAACCAAAAGTTACGCCAGGGACATCAATCAAAGCGGCAGACATTTTTTCTGATAGTTCATTAAATGTTTTTGCAGATGTCCACTCGCTTTTATCCTTTAAGATAACCATTAAATCACTGGCCTCCATTGGCATTGGGTCGGTAGGAACTTCTCCACTTCCTATTTTCGAAACCACTTTTTCTACTTCTGGAAATTTTGATTTCAAAATATGGGCTGCATCTTGGCAGGCCTTGATAGAAGTGTTTAGATTACTGCCGGTTAATACTCTGGTTTCTATAGCAAAATCACCCTCTTCTAAAGCAGGTATGAATTCTCCACCGAGGAAAGAGAGCGTAACGATGGATGCAATAAATAGGCTCAAAACTGTGGCAAGAATTGCTTTGGGAAAGGTCAATATTTTTCTTAGAGCATTCTGGTAAAAGTTTTCAACTTTGCCCATGTATTTGTCCGAAAAGCTTGGTTTATGATTGGTTTTCTTGCTCAGCACCAGCGCACTCATCATCGGTATGTAAGTTAGCGACAAAATAAAAGCACCTAAAAGGGCAAACGCTACTGTTTGCGCCATTGGTTTAAACATTTTGCCTTCAATGCCTTGAAGGGTAAAAATGGGGAGATAAACAATCAAAATAATAATTTGACCAAAAACAGCGCTATTCATCATTTTGCTTGCTGATTGTTTGACCTGGCCATCCATTTCTTCTTGGCTTAATAAATTGTTGCTGCTAAATTTTTTGTTGTGAGCTAAGGAGTGCATTACTGCTTCAACAATAATGACAGCACCATCTACGATCAATCCAAAATCCAGTGCACCAAGACTCATCAGGTTTCCACTTACCCCAAATTTGTTCATCAGGATAATGGCAAAAAGCATGGACAATGGAATAACTGAAGCAACTAATAATCCTGCCCGAAAATTTCCGAGGAAAAGAACTAGTATGAAAACGACAATCAGCGCACCTTCTGCAAGGTTTTTTTCTACAGTACTGATTGCATTACTGACCATCTTCGTCCGGTCGAGAAAGGGCTCTATGGTTACACCTTCTGGTAATGTTTTTTTAATTTGTTCAACGCGCTCTTTTACATTTTTAATTACTTTACTACTGTTTGCACCTTTGAGCATCATGACCACTGCACCTGCAACTTCACCTTTATCATTAAAGGTCATTGCGCCATATCTAGTGGCATATCCAATGTTCACTTCGGCTACATCACGGACAAATATAGGTGTACCATTGCTCGTTGCTTTGATTACAATTTGTTCAATGTCTTGAATGTCGCCAATCAATCCTTCGCTGCGGATAAATAATACTGTTGGTCCTTTCTCAATATAGGCACCTCCAGTATTCTGATTGTTTTTTTCTAATGCTGTAAATACGTCATTAATGTTAAGGTTGTACGATTGTAACTTATTTGGATGAACGGAGATTTCAAACTGCTTTAGCTTGCCACCCATGCTACTCACTTCGGCTACGCCTTGAACGCCCAATAATTGCCTGCGCACAATCCAATCTTGAATGGTGCGTAACTGGGTAGCGTCATATTTGCCCTCATAGCCTTTTTGGGGCCTTACGACATATTGGTATATCTCGCCCAAGCCGGTGGTGATTGGTCCTAGTTCTGGGTTGCCAATGCCTCTCGGAATTTGTCCTTGAACTTTCTGTAATCGTTCTGCAACTTGTTGCCGAGCCCAGTAGATGTCAGTTTCGTCGTCGAAGACAATGGTAACTAGCGAAAGCCCAAAGCGCGAGAAGCTTCTGATTTCCTTCATGCCACTGATGTTACTATTGGCCTGTTCAATGGGAAAAGTCACTAATCGTTCTATGTCTGTGGCGCCAAATGACGGGGCTACAGTAATTACTTGTACTTGGTTGTTGGTAATATCAGGTACAGCATCAATGGGTAATTTTGTCGTTTCGTATATGCCGTATCCAATTAACGACAAAATGAATAGACCTACAATGAGTTTGTTCCGAATGGAAAACTCAATAATTGTATTCAACATTATTGAAAAATAATTTAATTATCAGATAAAAAATAAAACAATTTGCTGCAGTCGTGAACACAACAACGGCAAAAGTTTTAAAAGTATAGTTGTAAAATAATTAAACTAAACGTGGCGGCTGCCAAATGTTAGAAAGAAAGGAGTCGTCGAAAAATATCTCTTCTATATTACTAAATGAAGATTCTGCGACATAAATTGGTTTTTCGGAAAAGGTAACGATAGAAATCTGGTTGGTAATGCAAGCAACAACACTCATGTTGTTACAACAGTCGTGAGACTTAAAAGGTAATTTCCTGTCCTTGTCATAATCCCCATCTTTTTGGTCGTCTTGTGCGTAATGCAGACAAAGGAATTGCCAAAGGGTCATTTGGTTGTTTTGTTCTTTGTGTTCTACAAAATGCTCGACTAAGAAGGGTAATTTCAATAACTGATGCAACTCAGTTGTTGAGAAAAAATAGGTAAAAAATAACGATATGGCAAGAAACCTTTTCAAGGATACAAAGGTATAAAAATATTTTTTCAACAATACACCAAATTAGTGATTTAATGGTCTTTTCTTAATCATTCCTCCTTTGGCATCCTTGACACTACTCATTACCACAAATGCACTTGAATCTATCAATTCAATTTCAGTATTTAATTTATTAAGCTCTAGTCTTGTGATGACAGTGTATATAATATCATGTTCGGTAGCTTCACCTTTTTTACCATAACCTTTTTTCCCGCTATAAACGGTAACGCCTCTACCCATTTTTTCAATGATCATTTTTCTGATGTTGTCACATTGTTTGGAAATTATTGTAACACCAATATATTCTTCTATGCCTTCTACAATAAAATCTAAAGTTTTTGATGCGGAGAGATAAGTAATCATTGAATATAAGGCTATCTCTACAGATAAAAAGTAAGCAGCGGTGGAAAATATTAAGACGTTGATGATGATAATAACATCGCCAAGAGTTGTGCCAAATTTTCGACTTAAATAAATAGCTAGTACTTCTGTTCCGTCAATTACTGCTCCGCCTCTTACCGACAAGCCAATACCTGTACCCAAAAAGAAACCGCCAAATACAGCAACCAGAAGATTGTCATCTGTAACATTTGGAAAAGTAACTGCTGCCAAAACAATTGAAAGACCAGTAATAGCCACGGCTGTTTTTAAAGCAAAAGTTTTGCCCAAAATTCTGTAACCTAAAAGAACAAATGGCAGATTGATTAAAATAATAGGAATGTACAAAGGTATTTTAGTCAAAACAGCAACAAGCAATGAGATGCCCGTGGCGCCACCGTCTATAAAGTGATTGGTGAGCAGAAAGCCCTTTAAGCCAAATGCAGCTGAAAAAATACCCAACAATATAAGAAGGGAGTCCTTTAAAGCTCTTTTCGTTAATATCTTCAGCGAACGATATTTCTTCGCAAATTGATAGTTGGTATATAAACCGTCAGTTACTAAACCCAAACTTTCTAGGTTTAATATTTTTTTTATCACTACTTGTTTCCAGAATTTTATCATAGGATCATCTAAATTTCGATTCGAACTAAGATAAAGTAATTTCGGTTAACATCTCACACAACTAACAAAATTTTAAGCTTGGATATTTGTCGCGACTCGCTTTATGGCTTTAATTAATTCATACCAAATTACACTGACGAAACCTATCCCGACGCTGAAAATTAGATGAAAAGGAGATAGCTCCTCGAAGCCAAAAAAGGTTGCAGCAGTAGGTTGGTAAATCAAGAAAAAGGACAATAATATGGTTAGTGAAAGTATAAGGGGTACCAAATTGTTTTTATAAAAAAGTGTGTTCCAAACTGAATAATAGAATGAGCGGTTAACGAGCGTTAGCATTATATTCGCCGCAATCATTACAACGAAAACCATTGTGCGCGTATGGGCTTCACTCATTTCGTTTTGTACCGCATACTGATACGTAATCAATACACCAACGGTAATCATCAAGCCTTGGATGATACTCGTGTTTAATTCGCTCCAGCTAAATATAGAACTGCTAAATGGCCTTGGTAGGGCATTCATTGTATTAGCTTCCATCGGTTCGTTTTCGTAGATGATTGAGCAAGTGGGGCCCATAATTAATTCTAAAAAAATGACGTGGACTGGCGTGAAAATGTTGGGGTATTTCCAGCCCAAAGCCAAAGGGATAAATACGGTAAGGATTATGGGTATGTGAATTGAAATAACGTATCGAATCGCTTTTTTGAGGTTGGTGTAAATTTTTCTTCCCATCGCTACCGCATCCACCATTTTGGATAAATCATCTTCGGTAAGTATAAGAGAAGCGGCCTGTTTCGCAATTTCAGTTCCTCGTTTTCCCATTGCAATGCCAATATGAGCGGCCTTCAAAGCTGGACCATCATTCACACCATCGCCCGTCATAGCCACTATTTCACCGTTTGATTTTAGCGCATTAATGATTTTTAATTTCGCTTCCGGAAACATTCTTGTAAATACATTGAGCTCACTTACTTTTTGTTTTAATTCTACTTCACTTAATGCCATCAGTTCTTCGCCCGTGATGCTGTTTTCTGCACCTCTGAAATTAACTTGTTTGGCAATGGCTGCTGTTGTCAAAGCATTATCACCGGTTATAATTTTTACTTTGATGCCTGCGGTATAAAAATTTTGAAGAACCTCGTTAATATTATGTTTGGGTGGATCATAAAATGCAACAATGCCACAAAATTGGAAGCTATAATTTTGTTGTTTATCATAGAATTGTTCACCGTCAAATTTTGCTTCACCTACACCTAACAATCGATAACCTTTGCTAGCCATCGAGTGAACTGCAATTTTTATTTTTTCTTTCTCATCATCGCTTAGTATGCTCACTTGCATCAGGGCCTCTGGAGCTCCTTTTGCGGCAATAATTCTTTTTCCTTCACTGTTTTCGTGGATATGAGTCATCATGGGCGGTTTGCCTTCCAATGGATATTCATGAATCATTGAAAATGTTGGACGCAAATCCTGAATTGTAATATCAGTGTACTTTTGGTGCAGCGCTATCTCCATTGGGTCGAAGGGGGTCGGTTCGCTGCTCCACATTGCAAGATTGATTAATTTTTCAGTGTCAGGGTTCGAATCTTCGTTTGCCGAAATTATTTTGTCATTTTCTAGTAGATACAATTCGGCAAGACTCATTTTGTTCTCCGTCAATGTACCTGTTTTGTCTGTACAAATCACTGTTGCGCTACCTAACGTTTCTACGGTTTTCATTTGTTTGACCACAATGCCCATCTTCATCAAGCGCCAAGCGCCCAAAGCCATAAAAGTGGCAAAGGCCACAGGTATTTCTTCCGGAAGAATACTCATAGCCAGTGTCAAGGCCTTGAGTAAACTACCTAACACGTCTTTTGATTGAAAATAATTTAGCCCCCAAACTATGGCAAAAACTACCGTGCCAAAGACAACCATTATGGTTACAAAATGTTCAATTTGCCTTTCGAGGGGTGTTTTCTCTTCTTTAATTTCTTCAAGACTTTTGCCAATTTTGCCCAATTTCGTATCAATTCCAATGGCCGTAACCTCGGCAATGGCCAAGCCGCTTGTCACTATCGTTCCGCTGTAAATCTTGTTGTTTTCGCTGTTAGCCTCTTTGGCTACCGTCATCGACTCGCCAGTTAAGATTGATTCGTTAACCGAAAAATCGTTGGACTGCAGGATAGTAGCATCTGCGTTAATGGCGCCACCTTCCTCTACTATCAAGTAATCTCCAATTACTAATTCGCTACTTGGTAGGCTAATTGTGGCACCATTTCGTATTACTTTTGATTGTGCTTGGGTAAATATTTTTAATTTTTCCAATGCATTTCGGCTTCTAGAGTCTTGATATAGAGAAATCGCTGCTATTAATACAATAGAAACGGAAAGAAAAACCCCATCACTGACATCTCCACTGATAAAATAGATAGCTGATGCAACCAGCAAAATCAGCACCATTGGCTCTTTGATGATGCTCTTGATTACATTAATAAAGGCATTTTCTTTTTTGAATTCAATTTTATTACTACCGAATTTCATCCGTGATTCAACTACAGCAGCATCATTTAAACCTGTTAAATCTATTTTTTCTTCCTTCATTTTTACTTTTAGTTGTTGTAATTCTTTCTTTTGTTTGTGCTCGAAATTACTTCGTACCTACTTTTAATCTCACTAAAAAATAGCTAGATAATGATAAAATAACAGATTAATCCCTAAATTAGTGAACTAATTCTTGTCTTTATGAGAGGTGGAGCAAGCTGGTTGGGATTTTTAATCCTTCCATTGGCGATAACTTTATTGATTTATGTTTTCAAGTTCTTGGCGAAAAAGTACACGAACAAAACATTTTGAGACAAATAACAAGTTACTTGTCATTATAATTATTCGAAGGGCTTTGTCTGAAGACTAAATTTTCGACATCGAACCCCCTCAAAGTGACAAGTTTTCTGCCCTTTGGAGGCCAGTTGCTTATTGCATTTTTTGATTCCTTTATAGCAAAATCCTAAACCTACATCATCAATTTGCTTATTTATGCCTTTAGTTATTTGCACTTTTTTATAGTTAAAAAGGATAGTTTTGTTGCAATTATATTGTCTGTAAAATGGCTGTAACGCTTTGTGGTATTTAGTTTTGGCTTTTAAATCATGGAAAGCTTTTGCTCTAAGTGTTTTTTTATTAATTTATTAATTGTTGATAAACGGGGCAATTAAGGAGTATATTTTTTTGGGCCTTTTGCTCTCTTTTTGACCAGAGTCATTTCTGCCAATTTTGTTATCCACTCTAATTTTCTAGTTTTGCCTAACTCAAAAGAATTGAAACATCATTTTTAGCAATTAAAAACAACGCATATGGAAAATCAAACAGAATCCAACAAGTCTTACAATGTAAATGAAAGTGCGGCGAAGTGCCCTTTTACAGGTCATAGCGCAAAGCCCGTTGCGGGCAAAGGAACGAGTAATCGTGATTGGTGGCCCAATCAGTTAAACCTAAATATCCTTCGTCAACATTCTACTTTGTCCAATCCGATGGACGAATCATTTGATTATGCAAAAGAGTTCAACTCTATTGATTTTAATGCATTGAAAGCTGACATTAATCAAGTGATGAAAAATTCACAAGATTGGTGGCCTGCAGACTTTGGTCATTATGGTCCTTTCTTCATACGTATGGCATGGCATAGTGCTGGTACTTACCGTACTGCCGATGGTCGCGGTGGTGCCGGTAGTGGCACACAGCGTTTTGCTCCTTTGAATAGCTGGCCTGATAATGGTAATTTGGACAAAGCTCGTTTGTTGCTTTGGCCTATCAAACAGAAATATGGTAAAAAAATATCTTGGGCAGATTTGATGATTTTGGCAGGTAATTGTGCTTTGGAGTCTGCTGGTTTCAAAACATTTGGTTTTGGTGGCGGTCGTCAGGATGTATGGGAGCCAGAACAGGATATTTATTGGGGTTCGGAAGGTAAATGGCTAGAGGACAAACGATATAGCGGCGACCGTGAATTGGAGAATCCACTTGCCGCAGTGCAAATGGGTTTGATTTATGTAAACCCCGAAGGTCCTAACGGTAATCCTGATCCAGTTGCTGCAGCGCGCGACATACGCGAAACTTTTGCTCGTATGGCTATGAACGATGAAGAAACGGTAGCCTTAATAGCTGGTGGACACACCTTAGGGAAAACCCATGGTGCTGGTGACCCAAGTAAATATGTTGGGCCAGAACCCGCAGCGGCTGGTATTGAAGAGCAAAGTTTGGGTTGGAAAAACACATTAGGAACCGGAAATGCAGGTGATACTATCACTAGTGGATTGGAGGGGATTTGGACAAAAACACCAACAACTTGGAGTAATAACTTCTTTGAAAACTTGTTTGGTTTTGAATGGGAATTATTTAAAAGTCCTGCTGGAGCTCATCAATGGCGCCCAAAAGATGGTGCTGGTGCCGATTTGGTACCCGATGCCCACGACCCAAACAAACGTCACGCTCCAACAATGCTGACCACCGACCTTTCGCTACGTTTTGACCCAATTTATGAAAAAATATCCCGTCGTTTTTTAGAGAATCCTGCCGAATTCAATGACGCGTTTGCTCGTGCTTGGTTCAAATTGACCCATCGTGATATGGGACCAATAGCTCGTTATCTTGGTCCTGAAGTACCAAAAGAAGAATTAATCTGGCAAGATCCAATACCTGCAGCAACCAAATCAAATATCGATACACAAGATGTTGATGCATTGAAAGCAAAATTATTGGCTTGTGGACTTTCCATTTCCGAATTAGCTACTACTGCGTGGGCTTCTGCTTCTACATTCCGTGGTTCGGATATGCGTGGAGGAGCCAATGGTGCTCGTATTCGCTTAGCGCCTCAAAGCAATTGGGAAGTGAATAACCCTCAGCGTTTGAATAAAGTGTTGAAAGCGCTAGAAGCAATTCAAAGCGAATTCAATGCAGCCAACCAAGGAAAGCACCTATCTATGGCCGATTTGATTGTTCTGGGTGGATGTGCTGCTATCGAAGCTGCTGCTAAAAATGCTGGACAAACGGTACAAGTTCCTTTTACTCCCGGTCGTGCTGATGCTAGTCAAGAGCAAACAGATGTGGAATCTTTTGCAGTGTTAGAGCCAGCAGCCGATGGTTTCCGGAATTATATGAAGAAGAAATACAGCGTTTCGGCAGAGGAAATGTTGGTGGACAAAGCTCAGTTAATGACCTTGACAGCGCCCGAAATGACCGTGTTAATTGGTGGATTACGCGTTTTAAATGCCAATTATGACCAATCAAAATTGGGTGTGTTTACACATCGCCCCGAATCTTTAACCAACGATTTCTTTGTGAACTTGTTAGATATGAATACAAACTGGAAGGGCATTGCTGGTTCGGATGATGTGTTTGAAGGTCGTGACCGCAAAACGGGTGAAGTGAAATGGATGGCTACAAGAGTTGATTTGATTTTTGGCTCTAATTCCGAATTGCGTGCTTTGGCCGAAGTATATGCTTGTGCCGATGGAGCATCAAAATTCGTTAAAGACTTTATCGCTGCTTGGAACAAAGTAATGAACCTCGATCGTTTTGATTTGGCTTAATTTTTTTGGTTCATAATATAAAAGTGAAAAGCGCTGCTCCGATTGGGCAGCGCTTTTTGGTTGGGTGTATTGTTTGCTTTGAATTTTTCTTAGGGAAATTTGTTGTTAACTATGAATCTAATTTTGGCAATACTTGTTGCTCACTAATCTTTTGTGAAATTTCCGAATTCCTTGTGCACCTTTCTGATATTATATTATATTTCCATCGCAATGCGAAATTGTGTTTTTCCAAATAATCATTTTAGAACTTGTTGATAAAGCTATTTATCATATTAAGGAAGTGAATTAAAATTATTAAACGTATGAAAGGAATTCAAAATACATCCAGTAAAACTTATCGCCAAATAATGGGGAACGGATTACGATATGAAATTCCAAAATTTCAAAGAGATTATACCTGGGAAGCAGAACATTGGGATGACTTGTGGCAAGATATCAAAGCCCTGCTTTCTGATGAAGATAATGAGCATTATATGGGATATTTGGTACTTCAAACATCGAATAATAAAGAATTTCAAATCATTGATGGACAACAAAGATTAACCACAATGAGTTTATTAATACTTGCAACTCTAAAATGCTTAAAGGAATTAGCTGAGGAAGGAATTGATTCAGATAATAATATTAAAAGAAAAGACAGTTTGCTGAATAGTTATATTGGATACGTTGATCCCGTAACATTAATTTCTAATAACAAAATGAAGCTTAATCGAAATAGTGATGATTACTATAAACAGCATTTGGTTTTACTTAAGGAACTTCCATTGAGAAATACAAATACCTCCGAAAAACACATGAGAGATTGTTTCAAATGGTATTATGATAGAATCAAAAAAGAATTTAAAACAGGTGAAGGTTTAGCTGCATTTATTGACAATATTGTTGATAAACTTTTTTTTACAGTTATTGAAGTAAGTGATCAAATAAACGCATTTAAGGTTTTTGAAACACTAAATGCTAGAGGTGTCCAATTATCTTCTTCCGATTTATTAAAGAACTATTTTTTCTCAGTAGTAGATGAAACAAAACCACATGTTTCTGAAATAGAAGAAATAGAAAGTATATGGAGTAAAATAGTAGGTAAGCTTGGAGAACAAAAATTTGAAGATTACCTGCGTTATTATTGGAACAGCATTAAAAAATCTGTTGGCAAAAAAAATCTCTTTAAAACAATTAAGGTTAGTATAACATCAAAAGATCAAGTTTTTGAGTTGATTAGAAACTTGAATGATGCAGCAGATATATATCTGGCTATTCAAAATCCTGAAGATGAATTATGGAAAGACAAGCCCGAAATTAGAAAGACTCTTAAAGAATTAAAACTATTTCAAATTAGGCAAACAAACTCTCTTTTCCTATCGGCTGTAAAAAATTTAGATTTAGAGAGTTTTAAAAAGTTAGCAAAAATATGCTCTGTCATTTCATTTAGATATAATATTATAGGTGGATTAAATCCAAATGCCCAAGAAGACATTTACAATAATGTTGCATTAAAAATTACGTTGAACAAAAACTTCACTGTGAATGATTTTCAAAGTATCTATGTTAGTGATTTAAATTTCGAGAACGACTTTTCAACCAAAGAATTTAAAAGTACTTCTCGAAATCATAAAATTGTAAAGTATATTCTATCCAAAATTGAAGTATATCAATATAAAAATGAAATCGACCCAGAAAGTGATTTGTTTACTGTTGAGCGTATATTGCCGGAGAATGCAGATGAAACTTGGGGGGATTTTAATTTTGATGAAATGAATCGCTCCATTTACAGAATAGGGAACTTCACTTTGCTAGAAAAGAAATTGAATCGTGAAGCAGATCAGAAATCTTATGCTGAAAAAATCAATTACTTTAAAAAATCCAATAGTGAATTAACCAAATCAATTCCAGAACATTTTAATACTTGGAACGAAGATAAATTGGCTGCTCGGCAAAAAGAATTGGCAAAACATGCAAAAGCAATCTGGAAAATTCAAGAATTAAATAGTTAATTGGTTATAAAGTTTATGATTCACTACAACACCAACAATCCCATCCTCCTCAATTCATGTATTTCTTCACTGTGCCAAAAGCCGGTGAAAGAACCTAAATTGGCCTTTTCAAAATCGCTCTGGAATTCACCAAAGAGCTGAACTTTTTTGTGGTTGAAACTCAGCTTTTGCAGCCATGGCATCAGCCATTCAGCTATATTTTGTTTCATACCAATAGTCACCACTTCTCTGCCAGAATGAAGGGTAATTGATGCCGTAGTTTGTCCTTTTTTTGAATTGATTTTTAGTTCGTGTTCTGTGCCGGTCCAAATCATTTTACTGCTTGCTTTTGGCTCAAACTCTACATATTGAGCAAGTTCTTTCTCTATATGTCGGGGATGAATACTTGTTTTGGGTACTTTGAAATCAAACCAATCCTGCAAAGGAAAATCAAAGCACATACCATGCATATAATTAAATAAGGATTTGCGCAAACCTTCGCTGAACATTTCGTGTCGTGCGCCGGTAGGGTCAATATGTTCAATATCGTTATTGGCAAAAGTGCCAATTGTTTCAGTTACTTTTTTTACTTTAAATTGTCCCGGCAACAATCCTACCGGACTATGTGCAGTCATCGCAAACTGATGCCAGAAGCCGGATTGCAGGATATTATTTTGGAATAATTGACGGACAATCTCCAAAGAATCAATCGTTTCTTGAGCAGTTTGGGTCGGGAAACCATACATCAGATAAGCATGCACCATAATGCCTGCTTCTGTAAAATTGTCGGCCACTTTAGCCACCTGTGTCACCGTCACACCTTTTTGAATCAGCTCCAGCAATCTGTCTGAAGCCACTTCCAATCCGCCTGAAACGGCAATACAACCCGAAGCCGCAAGTAGCTGACAAAGGTCATGAGTAAAGCTTTTTTCAAAACGAATATTAGTCCACCAAACAACTGAAAGTCCGCGACGCAAAATTTCCAAAGCTACTTCGCGCATCAAGGCGGGCGGCGCAGCTTCATCTACAAAATGAAAACCATTGTTCCCTGTTTGCGCAATCAATTCTTCAATTCTGTTCACCAAAATTTCGGCGGATGCCGCTTCATAATGGCGGATATAATCCAATGAAATATCACAAAAAGTACATTTGCCCCAATAGCAGCCATGCGCAAGGGTGAGCTTGTTCCAGCGCCCATCGCTCCAGAGGCGGTGCATAGGATTGGCTATTTCAATTACTGATAAATAATTATTTAAGTGCAGACCACAATAATCGGGTGTTCCAACATCTTTTTGTTTAAAATCGGGCATCAAAGAGCCGTTGCAATACAGTACTTTTTGTCCGTCACACAGCAAAGTTCTTTTTAATAATTCCTGTGGTAATTTTCCTTCAATGTATTGAAGCAATTGAAGAATAGGCGCTTCTCCATCGTCAAGCGTTATAAAATCAAAAAATTCAAAAACCCGAATGTCGGAGACAGAGCGTAATTCTGTATTGGCAAAACCTCCACCGAGGCATATTTTAGTGTTGGGATATTCTTTTTTTATCCATTGAGCGCATCGAAAGGCACTGTACATATTACCTGGGAAAGGGGCCGAAATAGCCACCAAATCAGGTTGTGATACAGACATTTTTTCGCTTAATAAAGCTAGGGTTATTTCATCAATAAAGGTTTCTTTTTTGTTCAGTTCGGCGTATAATTCGTCAAAGCTATGTGCGCTTCTGCTCAATCTTTCGGCATATCTGCTAAAACCAAAATGTGCATCAGTAGTAGCAATAATAAAGTCGGATAAATCTTCGAGGTAAAGCGTTGCTAAATGCCTTGCTTTATCCTGAATGCCCATCGCTCCGAATGCCCATTCTAGGTCACTGATTTGTTCAAACCGGGAAGCCTCAGGCAAATAATTCCCAGTACAAATTAAATGAGCGAGTGTAGGGTTTTTATTTTGCAAAAATTCAATAACCGTATCAATCGTTTTGAGGTATAAAGGCCGTAATTTGAGTATGCGGTTGATGTTTGGGTTATGAGTTTTTTGCTGAGCTTCTACAATGTCAAACAAATGGGTCAAACCCTTTGAAGAAAATAAATGTAGAATTACCTCAATGCCCAAATCGGACTGAGCGCTGCTTATGTTTTGAGTGTTGAGAAAACCTTTGAGATAGGCTGTGGCAGGGTAGGGGGTATTGAGCTGGGTAAATGGAGGTGTTATTAAAAATACAGTTGCTTTAGTCATTGTTTTTTCCCTCCAAAAAATTTAGTGCTTCGCCAACTACAAAAAAGCTACCTGTTATTAAAAGAGCATCATCATTACCTAAATGTTCTTTTGCTGCTTTCACCGCTTCTGCTACAGTAGTATAGGTAGTTCCGGCTAAATTTATTTCTTGTGCAATAGCTTCAAGCTCCTTTGCAGGCAAGGCTCTTGGAATTTGAGCATTACAAAAATAAAACAGGCTGTTTTTGGGGAATTCCATTAAAGCAGCCTTTACGTCTTTATCTTTTACAAATCCCACTACAATATGTTTGGTTGCAGACTTCACCATTTGCCATTGGTTCATTACTTCTTTGACGCCCGCTTTATTATGGCCTACATCGGCAATAATAAGTGGCTGTTGTTGTAATTTTTCCCATCGTCCTCTTAGTCCTGTTAGTTTTTTTACCCGAGAAAGAGCGGTTAAGGTCGTTTCTATATTTGTCCGAAAGCCCATACTGTTCAATACTTCGGCAGCGGTTAAAGCTGTTTTGATATTGTGTAATTGATAAGCCCCGAGCAAGTCTGTTTGTAAATCATACATTTCCTGTGCTGCCAGTTTTACGGCTTTCAGGTATTGACAGTTTTCGTCTTGTTTTACTTTTACCAAGGCCCATTGTGCATCGGCATAAAAATTATTGCATTGTTTGTGAATAGAATGTTCGAAGAAAACTTGTTCTGTTTCTTTTTGTCTTTCGCCAACAATAAAAGGAATCCCTTGTTTGATGATACCCGCTTTTTCTTCGGCAATTTCGGCTAAAGTTTCGCCCAAAACATCCATGTGGTCGTAGCTGATATTAGTGATGATAGACAAAATAGGCGTAATAATATTTGTGCTGTCTAAGCGGCCACCCAAGCCAGTTTCTATAACAGCAATGTCACAGTCTTGTTCGGCAAAATATTGAAAGGCCATTGCCACTGACACTTCAAAAAATGATGGTTCAATCTGGGTAAATAATTCTTTGTGTTTGGCTACAAAATCAATAACCCATTGCTGGTCTAGTTCCTTTCCGTTTATTTTGATTCTTTCTCCAAAGTGTACCAAATGCGGTGAAGTGTACAATCCTGTTTTATATCCAGCTTCTTGCAAAACGGCCGCCAACATATGACTGGTGCTGCCTTTGCCATTGGTGCCCGCAATGTGGATGCTTTTAAATTTATCCTGAGGATTGTTCAATGCTTCGCAAAGCAAGCGGATATTTTCTAAACCCACTTTGATGGCTCCTTTGCCATATTTTGAAAATACGGGCAGCTGAGCGTATAAATAATCAAGTGTTTGTTGGTATTCTTGTTGAAGTGCTGAACTCACTATCGTGTGCGTGTTTTGAATACAAAGGTAATATCTCCGAACTGTTCGGGAGGTGCGGTTTCACTTTTACTAAAACGTACTTCTTCTATTTTTTTAAGGGCAATTTTGCTTAGCTCATCACTGGCCGATCTTTTGATTGATTTTTTTATGATTTGACCTTCTCTGTTTACTGTTACCTTAACAATTACCTTTCCGCCTTCTCTAAATTCAGCATCGGGCTTGGGTTTTGCTACCATTGTTCTGTCGCTAAATGAATGCCCTATTCCACCTGTTCCATTACCGGGAATACCTGAATAGTTGGCTGCACCTGCTGTGCCACCTGCAACGCCCTTGTCTCCATTGCCAGTTCCGTTACCTTCGCTACCACCCGCTTGATTGATGCTTGCTGCATTTCCGCCTTTGCCATTGCTGGCTGGAAATAGAATTTTGGGTTTTTGTTGTACGATGGGTTTGGATTGGTTATCTGTTTTGGTTGATTGCGTTTTGTTGGGTTTGGGATTTGTTGAGACCATCGGAGCCTCCGCATCATTTTCATCAGTGGTCATTTCGCTTGAGTTCACTGCGTCATTATTTTCAACCTTCGATTTACTCATCTCTTCGGGTTGATAAGCTGGATTGTCAGTAGAAAATGGTTGGTCGTCTCCGCTGCCATCATCACTACTGCCTAGGTTTACTTCCATTCCCATTTCTTCTACCGGGGCAGGAGTTGCGGGTAGCGTGTAACCAATAAAAAGGCAAAGTAACATAAGCAAGACATGGGTGCCAATGCTCAACATTGCAGCTTTTGGATTGAAATTGTTTTGCTTCATTTCTGGGTTGGGTAAAATTAAAGAAGTTTAATTGGAAATAAAGATAGCGCATTCCTGAAAATCCATAAAATTAAGAAGATGCTGTCCTTGTTATTTGTAGTTTTTTTGATAAAAGTTAATGTAATCAGTCATTTTCTTATCCGATTTCAACTTTTGATAATTCTGTTCTGAAATGATATAATATTGATAGGTTCCAGCTTCCATTTCTCTGAATAAAAGTTTTTCGTTTTTTGCAGCGTTCATAAATATTTTAGCTTGAGCTGCGCTGCCAAATGTTTTAGCAATGACGATGCTTTGATCGGCATTCAGCATTTCAATTTCTGTTGTTAGGGTGATACCGCTGAATTTTAGCTTGCTATAATCGAGCAATCCAACTTTAAATCCCGAAGTTTTTGCATCAGGTTTTCCGAAGATAAAGATACAATAATGTGATTCTTTCGGAGCATAGGTGTATTGCGCCGGGATATTCTTTGTGGTGCTGTTTGAATCTGATTTATTTGCCGTTGAATCTTTGCTTGTTAGCATCTTTGATTTTCCCGTGGAGTCTGTACCTAGAGTGTCAGCTGCTTTCATTGCGTTGATATATTGATTAATCGCATCCACCCAAGGTCGCAATGAATCTGAAGCATACTCTTTAGTGTAACTATTCAAAAGCGTATCGGCTTTTTTGTAATTGCCGATGGCCGCAAAAGACTCGGCTTCAAGAATTCTAAATTTTTTGGAATAATTGACGTCGCCGTAAATCCTTTTGGCAACAGCAACTCTTTGAATGACCTCTTGATATCTTCTTTCGTTGATTAGCTGATAGGTTGTTTCGTAATAAGTTCCAACGTTTTCAGAAATATTATTTTTGGTGGTTGTACTATCGTTATTTTCATCTGTTCGTAGCGCAAGGGAGAAATTTGAGTTGGGGTAAGTGGATAACAGTCTTTGTCTGATTTCTTCCGCTTCTTCCAGTTTTCCTTGGCGCAAGGCTGCTGTATATCTAATTGATAAAACCTCATCCGGATACTCGTGATTTGGGTACCTTTTATCCAACGTGTCAAGAATAGCTAAACCTTCTTTAAATTCTTCAAGGTCTTTAATATATGCCTGTCCTAAATTGACATAGGCTCGTTTTAGTTTTTTATTTGCGCTGTTTAATTGCAATTCCGATTTAGGTATGGCTGCCATTAGGCTTGCTTCATTTATTTCATTTTCATCACCATCTTCATCGCTATTGTTGTCAATGCCTACCAGTGCATCATTGCCCGAGGTAGAAGCAGAGGCGCGTCTCCAGTTATCAGCCAATGGTCTGTTGCCCCATTTGCGTTTAAACTCATTATACCCTTGCTGTACAGCCACAGAGCTGCTAAAATACCAATTGCCTGCTCCCGTACTTGTTCCGGTTCCACCTGCCAATGAACCTGATTTTGCGGCGGCATCGGCATTTAGAATGCTGTCTTCTTTTTGTTTTTCAAGGTATTTAAGATATTTTTTGACAACGGTTCTTTGGTCTTTTTCGCTCATGGCAGCTAGTTTTAATAAACTGTCTTGGTCGCGAAGCGTGTAAAATGGTTCTTCTATTTTATCTAAAGATTTGCCACGTTTGAGGGCTAAATTTAATTCAGCATTGTCTTTTATTCCTTTTGCAAAGTAGGATGCACTATCATAAGATTTTTTCGCAAGGTTGTATCGCCCTATTTTGTATTGGAGATTACCCATAGCAGCAAATGTGATGGCTTTCTGCTTTGGAGTTGTTTTGGGTTGTTGCAAGCTTTTTGCATAAAATGCAATGGCTTCTTCCGTTCTGTTATCGTTTGCCGAAAGTTTGCCTAACAGGTAATACACTTGTTCGTGGTAAGGTGCATACTTTCCATCTTTCAACATTCGTTTGAGGCTTGCTATAGATTTTGATTGGTCGCCACCTCCATTGGCTGCCGCATCAGCACGATATTTGTGGGCATAAAAATCCATTTCGATGGGTGGATGAAGCGCGAGGTTGTTTTTAAAACTATGTTCTGCACTGTCATATTGCCCTAAGCGAAAATGTAGTTGCCCATTGAGAAAGGAAGCTCTTTGACGGGTGTACTTTGAAATTGCTTTTGATTTTAGAATAGAGCTTAATTGTTTTCCGGCATCACTGTATTCTCCTTTACGCACATGTAGATTTGCTTTTTCGAGTGCAATTTTTGCTTTCATATTGTCCGAAAGTTTTGTGCTTGCATCAATCAAATCTAAAATTGCTTCCGCTTCTTCTTCTTTTTTGCTATCGGCATAGGTGCGTGTCAACCAAAGGATTGCATCATTATGCGCTGGTTGATGCTTTAATAATTTACTTAGTTTACTTCTTTCTTTTTTAATTAATTGGCCATTGTCGTCATTTTTCTTTTTCTTTAATTTGAGTGCTTTATTCATGCCAATAATGTATTTGAAACATGCATCTGCGCGCTCAAAATCTCCTTTAAAATAATAGGCTTCGCCCATCAATAAGTATAAATCATCTGCCCATTTCGTACGAGGGTCGTGGATTTGAATGCCCACAGAAGCCTTACGGATAATGGTATCCATATCCGAAGCAAAGACAGTTGAATCTTTATTGGGGTCAAAAGGGAATAAATCAATTATTTGCTCAAAATTATCCTTTTTACGCCGCCGCATATTGCCATTTGCTTCTATCATTTTTCTACGTGCGTTATAATGATAATTGTAGCGTGTATATGTATTTTGGAATCCTTGTCTCAGCCAAGTCCATTTTTTCTTCAGCATTTTTTCATTGCTCCAAGCCTCGTGCTTCTTTTTCATCTTTAACTCAAACTGCATCTTCAGCTTTTCTTCCTTCTTTTTCTGATCGGCTTTGAGTTGCTTTTCTCTTAATTCTTTCTTTTTTGCAAGGCTATCTGCTCGTAAATCACGAACGTTTTTCAGGCTGTCTGCTTTGATTTTACGCACTTTGGTCAGGCTGTCCATTTTTTGCTTGCGCAATTTTGTAAGACTATCTAGGCTTTTCTTTCGGGCAGAGATAATGTTGTCACTGTATATTTTACGCATCGTTCGGATGCTATCCAATCGTGATTGACGAGTCACTTGTACGCTATCTCTGTAACGTTTACTTTCCTTGTATTTTCTGATTTTGGTAAGGCTGTCTGTACGAATTTTTTGTTTCGCTCTCAGAGAGTCCGTAATCTTCTTTCTGGCGCTGATGGCGGAGTCTAAAGTTCTTTGACGAATAGATTTTAGAGAATCAAAATAACGTGTTCTGATATAACGAATGCTATCCAAGCGGGCCGTACGGATTTTAATTACACTATCTTTATAACTTTTGCTTTCTTTATATTTGCGAATTTTTGTCAAACTGTCGGCTCTTGCTTTCTGACGTTGACGGAGCAATTCTGATTTTTTTTTCCGTTCCTCAATGGCACTTTCGATTGCCGCCTTTCTAACGGCACTTACTGAGTCGGAATATCTTTGCCGTGATGCCCTTAAATCATTGATTGCTGCATTTCGTATTTTGTTAATACTGTCTTTGTATCTGTTGCTTTCCTTGTATTTTCTGATGGCGGTTAGACTATCAGTGCGCTGCTGTTGTGCTTTTTTTGAGCTCCCCAAGCTTTTTTGTCGAGCAGTGGCAATACTATCAGTTCTGCTTTTTTGGGCAAATGAGGTTTGCCCCAAAAGCAAAAGGCTCAGGAAAATCAGTAAACTAGAGAATAGGCGGAATGGATTCAATGGCGATGATATAATTTCAATATTTTGGTAAAAACGTATTTATGCTTATCTTATTGTACCTCAGCATTGTTTCCCACTATTTTGTTTTGGTATTGTAGCAAAGGGAGCCAAAAATAAGGAATACTTTAGTTCATTCATATTTATTGTTTTAGGTTTAGCCTACGCTTCATATTTATTGATGTCTGGGGCAGTTGGCTTGCAAAATGGGATTTTAATATTCAACTTGCCGATAAAGTATGAAATTTGATTCTATCAATACAATATTTTTAATCACATTTTATTGACTATTAAAATATTGTGTTATAAATGGCCTTGCCAAAGCAAAAAAAAATTTGTTTTTAACATGTAACACTTACATTTGCGTCGATTCAATAATAAAATAAAAATTAATTAATATGTTTTGGACTTTAGAATTAGCGTCACACCTTGAAGATGCCCCTTGGCCAGCCACTAAAGATGAATTGATAGACTATGCTATTCGTTCAGGAGCGCCCTTAGAAGTGGTAGAAAATTTACAAGAATTAGATGATGAAGGCGAGGTTTATGAAGGTGTTGAGGATATCTGGCCTGATTATCCCACTCAAGAAGATTTCTTTTTTAATGAAGACGAATATTAGTTTTTAATAAGTATTTTTTATAATTCATTCTTGCAATTTGTAAGGATGAATTATTTTTTTTGCCAACATTGATTATCTTGTAGGAAATATACTTAATATGAAAAGACTTTTTCAAATTTTGAGTGTTGCGTTAATGTTGCTGCTCATTGTGTTTATCATTTTGGCAATGGTACAACCAAAAGATTTAATTATAGAGCGTAGCATCATAGTCAAAGCGCCACAGCAAGCGGTTTATAATCAAATTCAATATTTCAAAAATTGGCCAAATTGGAGTCCTTGGCATGCAAAAGAGCCTACGATGCAATTAAGCTACACTGGCATTGATGGTACAAAAGGCAGTAGTTATAAATGGCTTGGTGATGAGATGGGTGAAGGTGAAATGAAAAACACCAACGCCACCTATAAACAATTGGATTATTCTTTGCATTTTATTGAACCATGGGAAGGCTTTGCAGATGGTTACATCTCTGCACAAGATCAAAGTAATGGTACTACAAAAGTGACTTGGCACATGGTTAATCATGGCAGTTTCCCTTTAAATGCACTCAATTATTTTATGGAAAAAATAATTGGTAATGATTTTGAGGATGGACTTGAATTGCTTAAAGACTATGCAGAATCACATCCTGAAGTAGTGGCGAGTAAGCAAAATGTAGAAGAAAAAGAATTTTTAGGTGCAAGCTTTGCTTGTATTCGAAAGAAAGTGGCTTTCACTGAAATGCAACAGTTCTCGGCAGAGGCATTTAAAAAGTTGGCGCAGCAAGCAGGAAGCCGTATTAATGGTCCGGCATCTACTATTTATTATGTTTGGGACGATGAGTCAAAAACAACAGATATGGCTCCCGCTTATCATATTTCGGGTTCAGAACCAATAAAAGGCATTGACATTATCAATATCCCAAGAAGTATTTCTTGTTCCATTTTGCACAAAGGAAGTTATGAAAATCTACATCAAGCACATGAAGCCTTAAACCAATATGTATTAGAAAAAGGTAGAAAGGTGAATCTGATTCTTGAAGAATATATTGTTGGTCCTGCCAACGAAACAGATGCCAATAAATGGGTCACGAATGTGGTGTACATTGTAAATTAATAGGACAAAATTTAGAAAGAATGATGCTGCTGAAATACTTTCAGCAGTATTTTTTTTGTCCAAACAGAATGCCGAATGGCCTTATATTTGCGATACCCGTCTTTCCCTAATTTTTTATTTTATAAGCTATGAAACCTTACTTTTTTTTCTTTCTGATTCTTTTTTGTCAAACTACCTTGGGGCAATCTAATGAACGATTTTCGAGCCAAAGGAAACAACTTTATAATGCAGGAATAAAGCATTCTGTTCATTATTTTGATTCGTTAGTTCAAAATTTAACGCAACAAAGAATTCAGGAAAAGCTTACTGAGCCCAATTTTATCGACAGTTATAATGAACTAGAGCAGCGATACAGAAACCAACAACAAATAGTGGCGAAAATAGCCGAAAAATGGACTGGTTTACAAGCCAAGAAGCCAAGTAAACTCATCAAAAATGCTTTGGCTTTAATATCCAGAGGACAAGTAAACGCCGCATTGGGAGCCCTACAGTCAAAGAAAAATAGCTTGATTGAATTGGAAGAAGAATTTCGTTTGGACTTGTTTCTGTTTTGTGGCCAAAAGGAAAAGTATAGCGATGCATTACCTGTAACTGTAAAAGATTCTTTGGATAAAATATGGTCTTTAAGGTCTGAGCCTTTCACAAAGGGAGATACTTTCCTTTTCGTTCAAAATAAAATATTTATAGCGCAAAAATATTATGAGGAAAAGGATGTAGCGTCAGCTATAGGTACCTTACTTGAAGCACAGCAATGGAACAACTATTTGAATACTCAAGACTTGAAACAACGCAAAGCATCAGCTCATATTGCTTTTACGCTAGGGCAGTGGCAATTGCTCAAGACCGATATTGATAATGCTTTTCGAAATGCGAAATTGAGTGTAGATATTTATCAGACTTTGATGAATGAAAATACACAAAGTGAGTTTGCCGCTGCACTTCACAATTTAGCTTTGGTGTATAAAACCGCTGGAGCCAATAGGGAGGCGGATACGATTTTTCATAGAGCAATTTCTGTTTACGAGGAATTAGTTCAGCTATATCCCGAGCGTTATCAGCCTTTATTGGTGCAGGTTTGGGATGATTATGCTCAAGTACAAAGATACTTTGATCAATATGATGCTTTTGAAAAAAATCTTCGAAAATTGATTGAATGGCGACAGCAATTGTCCATAAGTAACTACCCTTTCTATCAATTAGATTTGGGGAAAACATTAAATGTGTTGGGTCAAAAATTAATGAATACCGATGTTAAGATTTTTTTGGCTCAAGAGCAATGGGCTAAGTCAAAAGAAGTTTTGGAGCCTTTACAAAAACGATTGCTGATGTTGGCTGGGAATGAGTACTGCTCCGTTTTATATAAATTGGGTGGGGCGAAAATTGCACTCAAAAAACGAACCGAAAGTTTGCCCTATTTCTTGCAATCGCTCGATACAAGAACGCAATTATATAAGTTGGCACCTAGCCAAAATCAAAGAGACTATGTTGATGTGTTGACACAAAACGCTACTTTAAATGCACTAGAGCAAAAGAAAGAAGTGTCTATAATGCAGTTGGACATGGCTATAAAGGTAGTGGAAGAATTAGGTGACAAGAAATACGCCGATGAAATCAGAAAGTTCAAAAAAGACGTCCAAACACATTAATTAATTTATGGCTGTACAGTATTCGCTCGAACAATATCAACAAGGGCTCAAGCAAGGAAATATTGCTGTGCTTAGTCGTGCCATTACCCTTATAGAATCTACTCGGGAACAAGATAAACAACTGGCTGCAGCCTTAATTGATTCAATTTTACCCTATACTGGTCGTTCCGTGAGGATTGGTATTACAGGAGTGCCGGGTGTGGGTAAAAGTACTTTTATAGAATCTTTTGGGATGCAGCTATTATCAGAAGGTAAAAAAATAGCGGTATTGGCAATTGATCCAAGTAGTAGTATTAGTAAGGGGAGTATTTTGGGTGATAAAACCCGAATGGAGCAATTGGCTGTACAGCAAAATGCATTTATTCGCCCCTCTGCTTCTAGTGGTAGTTTGGGGGGTGTTACTTACAAAACTTTTGAAACGATATTGCTATGTGAGGCTGCAGGATTTGATACAATAATAATAGAGACTGTAGGTGTGGGGCAGAGCGAAACAGAAGTAAGTCACATTTGTGATTTCTTTTTATTGCTGATGTTGGCTGGAGCAGGAGATGAATTACAAGGAATCAAAAGAGGAATTATGGAATTGGCAGATGGGGTAGTGATTACCAAAGCAGATGGTGAAAATGCGGCTAAAGCAAAATCAGCCAGAAATGAGTATGCACGAGCTTTACACTTCCTTCCTGCGACAACCTCTGGCTGGATACCTGAGGTAAAAGTATGTTCTGCTTATGATAATACTGGTATTAAGGAAGTTGCCGAAATGATTGAAAAATTTACCCAACATCAGACCACAACTGGCTATTTTCAGCACAGAAGACAACAACAAAATGTTTTTGCTTTTCAACGACTGCTTCAGGAGCAACTCCGTAATTTATTATTGGGTAAACCTGGTTTGAAAGAAAAAATTCATCAATTAGAAACAGATATTGCCAAAGGGAGTATTAGTCCTTATTCTGCTGTGCTAGAAATTTTTAAGTAGTTACTTCAGCTAATTGAAATAATAATTGGAGATTTTTTCCGTTAAAGATTAAATCTATTTGAAATGCGAGGTGTTTTTTTTGTTGTAGCTGTTTCCTTCACATTTGTTGCTTGTAATCCATTTGAGAAAAGTGATTTAAGCAAATGGGTTCAACATTCAAACCAGTATTTTAGTGTACAGTTTTTAGTGGGCTATGACAAAATTTATAATAAGAATAACCGCACAGCTTTTGGCAAACTCCCTGTTAATTATGTTTATTGGCGAAATTCATCCTGGTTAATAGATGATTTAGGATTAAAATTACTAGAATTAGACTATTACCAAATCCCCCAGCATTTAAAAGGAAAATCGGCTGATTGGATTTTGGATACTTGTGCGCAATATTTTATAAGGCAAGAATATCCAATACTGTTGAATGGTCGTACTCTAGAAAATAAGAAGATAGCATTAAATGAATTTTCGGGAAGGTCAATTATTACGTGCGAGGATGTTGGAAAAGGAGATAGTTTGATGGTTTTTCAACAAATGTTTGTGGCACATTCCAGGGTGTATATACTTCGGGCAAATGGATATAAAAATGTATTAAACCGACCATTGATTAATCGGTTTATGCAATCATTTCAGTTGACAAATGCTGAAAGCTAAAAAACCACTCCAAAGGAAATTAATTTTTTGGAGTGGTTTTTTAAATAAATAAATAATGTTTAACGGTATTCAAAAGTACCTTTATCCGATTCAATAATCACTTCTTTTTGCTCGGCTGTTGTTACAAAACCTGATATTTGAGCATCAATATTAAAGCTTTTAGAAATGGCGATAATGCTTTCTGCTGTAGCTTGGTCAGTATAGATTTCTAACCTTTGCCCCATATTAAATACCTGATACATCTCCTGCCAACTAGTACCTGCGGCTTCTTGAATCATTGTGAATAATGGAGGAATGGGCAATAAATTATTCTTGACAATGCGCAAAGGTTTAGGTACATAATGCAATGCTTTGCTTTGTCCGCCGCCGCTGCAATGCACTATTCCGTGGATAGAATCAAAATGCTTTTGAAGAATTTGAAGAATAACAGGCGCATAGGTTCGGGTGGGCGACAAAATCATTTGACCCACATTTAACGGTGTTTCAGTAGCATCTGTCAAACTATATTGCCCATTATATACAACTTCATCTGGTAGATTAGGGTCTATACTTTCAGGATATTTGGTTTTGTATACTTTGCGCAACATTTCGTGGCGGGCGCTGGTTAAGCCGTTACTACCCATACCGCTGTTATAGCGGTCTTCGTATGTTGCTTGTCCATAACTGGCCAGAGAAACAATGACATCTCCAGCTTCCATTTTTTCTGTAGTTACCAGTTTGTCTCGGCGCATACGGCAACTCATTGTACCGTCTACAATTACTGTACGCACTACATCTCCCACATCGGCCGTTTCGCCACCCATCAAGTGTACATCAATACCATATTGCTTGAGTTTATCAAAATAATTTTGTGTGCCGTTGATTAGGGCAGAAATGACTTCGGCAGGAATTAGGTTTTTATTTCGACCTATTGTTGAGGAGTATGTAAAGGGACCCGTCGCTCCTACACAAAGCATATCGTCAATATTCATCACGATAGAATCTATGGCAATACCTTCCCAAACACTCAAATCGCCAGTTTCGCGCCAATAGAGATAGGCCAGAGATGATTTTGTACCCGCACCATCAGCGTGCATGATGTTGCAATATTCGGGGTCGTTGCCCCAGTAATCGGGATATATTTTACAAAAAGCATTCGGATAAAGTCCTTTGTCCAGCTTTGCTATTGCTTTGTGTACATCTTCTTTTTGGGCAGAAACACCCCTAAGGTTATAACGATTGTTATCGGTCATTGAATAGATTTGTGTGCTAAAACGCAAAGATAAATAAAAAAGGCAGGTACGGTTACATTGGGGCAATCCATAAAGATGGATTCATTTTTGATGCCCCTTTCCAAACTTGAAAGTTCATCACGGCCACTCCATCTTCATTATTAACCACTGCGCCTATCGTTTGCTTCGTACTGATCATATCTCCCACCTTTACAGATACTCCTGTGAGTCCAGAATAGACGGTAAAATACTGACCATGATTGACAATAACGGTTTGCCCAGAACCTTGCAGGCCCATTACTGTAGTTACTTTGCCATCAAACACAGCACGCGCTTTTGCACCTTGGCTGGTTTGGATGTCGATACCATTATTTTCAATTTCAACTCTTGTTGCTACTGCGTGTTTGTGTTTTCCGAAGGCGTCAATAATTACGCCACTAACCACCGGCCAAGGAAGTTTTCCTCTGTTGCTTTCAAAACCCTTTGACAGTTCTGCTACCTCTGGAGTGATGGATGGCGTGTATGTTGGTTTTGATTTTGAAGTTGATGATGCTGTTGGCGTTCGGTTGATAGTAGCTGCTACTGGAGTATAAGGTCTTGCTGGGCTATTTGTCTTTGTGGTTGAAGATGTTGACGAGGTTGGGGCATTAGCTTTTGAATTGTTTGTAGATGATGGTGCAGGAACATCGTACTTGGCACTGCCAGCTAAGGTTACCTTGTTGGCGCCTGACCCATAAACAGTTCCGTTATTTTCTGCTGCTTTTGCGGCAGCTAAAGCGGCAGCATTTCTTTCCTCTTCCATTCTTCTTTTTCTCTCTTCTTCTTCTGCTTTTTTGCGTGCAATTTCTATTTCTCGACGAATCGCTTCACCGATGGCATTGTCTAGTCTTTTGGTAACTTTTCTTTTATTTTCAATATCATTGGCTAGGTCTTTCTCTCTGCCTTTTAATTCTTCAACTATTTTACTGGTTTCAGATCTTTCCTGTTGTAAAGCTAGTTTTTGTTGTTGTTCGGCAGTCAATAATTGTCCTTTTTGATTTTTTACAGTGCTTAATACAGTAATTTTTTGCTCAATTTTTGTTTGAGTAGTTTTGATTTCATCTACCTGACTTTTACGAAAATCCCTGTATTTTTTCATATACTTCATTCTGCGTAACGCATCATTAAAGTCTTTTGCCGAAAAAATAAATGCCAGGGCATTGTAAGAACTTCTATTTGCGTAAGCATACCTCACCGATTGGGCATATCGCTCTTGTTGAATTTTTAGGTTGCTGCGCAGAGTTTGTACTTCATTAGATGAATTTTTGATGTCATTATCTAAATTGTACATTTCTTGATTTATATTGCTAATCAGCTTTTCCCGAGCATTAAGTTTTGCCTGTAGGGCATTCAATTGACTCATGGTGGCCTTTTTGTCTTTTTTGGTAGCCTCAAGTTGTGCTTGCGTTTCTTTAAGCGATTCTACAATTTGTTGCCTGCGTTTTTCTAATTCGGACCGTGTTTGTTGCGCAAAACTGCCGATGGGAAAAAGAAAAACAAATATTATTAAAATATGAATAAAACGCATGGCTTGAAATTCTAAATTAGGAACAGCAACAAAAATACTCAATTATTCAGCAAGATACTTTCTGAGGTATTTAAATTTGAATTTACTTAGCCTTTATTGGTTATTTTTAATTTTTTATTCTTTGTTTTATGTCTTTTCGTCTTTTATTGGCCAAAAAAACTAGCGCCTTTATTATTCTACTTTGTTCTTTACATCAATTTTCAAAAGGGCAATCACCCGAAATATTGTGTAAGCAAGTGGATGATATTGCCCGAAATGAAAAAAGAGCAGCAGAGAAAATGCAAATGGCTCAATATTACAAGAAGACTGGTTCTGAATTAATTGATGTCAATTATCACCGATGCGAATGGACTATTGACCCTGCTGTACAAGCCATCTCGGGTAAGGTGACTACTTATTTTACTACCAAAACATCATCCACAGAAATTGTTTTTGATCTTAGAGATAATATGGTTGTTGATGAAGTGACCCGCAATGGAGCCAAACTTAGTTTTACACGAAAAAACAATACGGTAATCATTAATCTGGGGTTTTTATTGCCTGCCTCTTCTTTTGATTCACTGAGCATTCAATACCACGGCGAGCCTATCACCACTGGTTTTGGCTCATTTACAAAATCCACTCATTCCTCAATTCCTGTTTTATGGACCTTAAGCGAACCTTATGGTGCAAGCGATTGGTGGCCTTGCAAAAACACATTGGATGATAAAATCGACTCCTTGGATGTTATCATTATTTGCCCCAATTACTACAAAGGGATTTCTAACGGGTTAAGACAAAGTGAATCCTTGTCTGCTGATGGATTAAATAGAATTACACATTGGAAACATCGATACCCAATAGTGAGTTATTTGGTTTGCTTGGCGGTTACCAATTACGAAGAGTTTAACCGAAACATTCAATTAGGCGATGTTAGCTTGCCGATGCAGACTTTTTGTTATCCTGAGAGTTTAGAAACTTTTAAGAACGGAACTCAAGCCGCTATTGATGCCATGGTTTTATTTCACGGCACTTTCGGCCCCTATCCTTTCATCAAAGAAAAATATGGACACACCCAATTTAGCTGGGGTGGTGGAGAAGAACATCAAACCAATTCCTTTATGGCCAATGTTGGCGAAACACTTTCTGCGCACGAGTTGGCTCATCAATGGTTTGGTAATAAAATTACATGTGGGTCTTGGGAGGATATTTGGTTAAATGAAGGTTTTGCCACCCATTTGGCTAGTATGTTTATGGAAATGAAATATCCTGAAAAAACACTGGAAACCCGACGTGCGGAAATACGAAATATTACCAATGACAGCACTGGCTCTGTAAAAGTAAATGACACTAATAATGTAAATAGGATATTTAATAGTAGGCTTTCTTATGTGAAAGGCTCTCATTTATTGTATATGCTTCGTTTTAAATTGGGTGATGATGTTTTTTTTAAGGCAATAAGAGCCTATCAAAACGACCCCAAGTTGGTGCATAGTTTTGCAAAAACAGCCGACCTAAAGCGCAACCTTGAATCAGTAAGCGGGATGAAGTTAGATTCGTTTTTTAGACAATGGTACGAAGGACAAGGACATCCCAAATACCATATTCAATGGAGCCAAATTGGAAACAATACGGTAAAAATAAAATTGAATCAAACAACCTCGCATTCATCAGTTCGCTTTTTTGAAATGCCTTTGGCTTTAAAGTTTAAAAATGAATCTCAAGAAAAAACGGTAATTGTTGACGGAAAATTTAATGGTGAAGTTTCTATTCGTGACATTGGATTTGTAGCAGACAGTGTTATCATTGATCCCGAACAATGGTTGATTTCAAGAGATAATACAAGTGAAAAAATAGACAATTTAGAGCCTAGCCAAAATAATGTTGTTGTTTATCCCAACCCTTTTTCAGACGAATTTCAGCTGATGATCAATAATTTTATTGGCAATAAAATTAGCTTAGCCATTTTTGATGCAGCAGGGAAAAGAGTTTTTAGCCAAGATTATACATTGTATCAAGGTAAAGAATTCCTCACTATCCCCACCAAACACTTAGCCACAGGTCGTTATACCTTGAGTATAATAGATGAATCAAATGAGCCTAGTACAATTTCCTTGCTGAAAAAATAAAAGGGAATTAGTCTTTTAAACTCCAGTCGAAATAACTATCGATGTCTTTTTTGAATTGAATCATTGAAGGCTTATTGATATAGTACATATGCCCCGACTCGTAGAAATGATGTCTGATATTACCTCTAATGCTTGGGTGCAATAACATGTGCGATAGGTCATATTTGGCGGTAAAATATGGAGTAGCAAAGTCATAATATCCGCTACCAACATACACTTTCAGGTGAGTGTTTTTGGTCATTGCATCTCGTAGACTTTCTGCTACGTTCAAGAATCTGTTTTGTACATTATTGTAGTTCCAAGGATGTACAGCCCCAAAAATATGATAAGGGTGATCTTCTGTAAAATGGAGTGTATTGATAAAATATTCGTTAATGGTGGTAGTAAAAGGTCCGTCAACATTAGTAAACGAAGGGTCAAAATCTACGTGTTCGCCTGCATTATCAAAGTTGTGTCCTGTAAATCGGGCATCAAATCTGCCTACCGACAAACCTTCGTTGCGCAATAGTTCTTTGTAATAACGGTAATCTTCTACCCTCAGGTTAGCGCTCAAAATATACTCTTTACTCAAGCCCGAATAATAACTGAGCTTTTTAGCCACGTTTTCTTTTTCATTTTCACTAAGTTGCTCTCCTTTTAATAAGGCGGGAGCATATTCGTTGATGGCAAAAGCCTCTGCTTCTTTTAGTGTGTTTTCAAAATTAGCTTGTAGTGCTGGTGCAAGTTTTTTGTGATAAAATGCCGCAGCAGTATAACTAGGCAGGTATAATGCTAAAGGCAAATCATTGCCTATGTAGTAATCATTGGTGCCAAAATTGAGTACTGGTGATATCAAGAGCACACCGTTGAGGTAAATGCGATAATTGTCGGTTAAAAATTTAGCCATACCTGATGCACGCGTAGTGCCATAACTCTCACCACATAGGTATTTGGGCGATCCCCAACGATTGTATTCGGTCAAGAAATTTCGGATAAAGGAACCTATACTTTTGATGTCTTCGTTATAGCCATGAAATTGATGAGGGTTTTCGCCAGATGCAGCCTTGCTGTAACCAGTGGCAATTGGGTCGATAAATACCAAATCTGTTTTATCTAGCCAGCAATATTCATTATTGGTAATCTGATAGGGTGGAGCCGGTGCTGTGCCGTCATCTTTCAAAACTAATCTTCGTGGGCCCAGGCCGCCCATGTGCAACCATACCGAACAAGATCCAGGGCCGCCATTAAATGTAAAACAAACGGGACGCGAAGCATTATCCGTTCCGTCTTTTTTGTAATAAGTAAAAAAGACTTTTGCAATAATTTTTCCAGTATCGTTTTTAAGATTCAAATAGCCTGTTGTGGCAGTATATTCTATTTTTTGACCATTCAATAGTCGAACAGAATTACGAGTGGTTACCTTTTTTGTTCCAGCGGCCTGAAGGTCGTTTACAATAGAATTTTTATCTGATTCTTTATTTTGGGCAATAACAGTACTCATCTGAGCACATAAAAACAATATGGAAAACAAGTAGCGCATTTGCTTGTCGATTTTGAAAAGTAGAATCACAAATCTACAGTATTGAAGATTATACAAACAGTTTGTTGTAAAAAAAATCTCGAATAGGAAATGCTGATTTTTTTCTATTTTGCTCTCAAATTCTATTGGTGATGATACCTGAAAACGAAACAATTTTCAACACAGTTTTAAATGAAAATAGCAAAGTACATTTATTAGAAACCACCCGCTGGACAAAATTTTTAGCCATAATGGGCTTTATTTTTACAGGATTGATGTTTCTGGGTATTGTCTCTTTATTGTTTTCGGGGGGTAGTGCCTACAATGTGGCTCCCGCATTGGCTCAAATGGGTGTTTTTGGCGCACTTATTTTCTTTGTGTTTTTAATAGGATTGTATATCTATCCTATCATTATGCTTTATCGTTTTTCTATAAATACCAAATCTGGTTTGCTTACTGGTAATGTCATTTTGTTAGAAACAGGACTTAGATGTCAAAAGAATATGTATAGATACATCGGCATACTTTCTATTTTTAGTTTAGTAATTTATGTTTTGATGTCTATTATTGCAGTCGTTGTTTCATTCAGTTCTTAATCTTTTTCTTTTAATAAAGAAAATAATAGTGAATTGACAGTAAGCCACTTACCTTCGCCGACTTATGAATGCTTCGAATACATCACATTTACCTTATCATAAAATCACCCTTTCAAACAATTTATCTGTAAGTTATATTGACGAAGGAAAAGGCCCGTACACGCTAGTTTTCATTCACGGATTGGCCACATATGGCGGTACTTGGGCGCACAATATCGAAGGATTGCAATCCAATTTTAGATGTATTGCATTAGACCTTCCGGGCAATGGTCATTCCGATAAGGGTGATTTGCCTTACAGTATTCAGTACTATGCTGCTTGTGTTTATGATTTCATTCAAAAAATGAAATTGACGAACGTAGTACTTTGCGGTCATTCTATGGGAGGACAAATTGCAATGACCTTGATGCTAAATGTGCCTAATGCAGCCGAAAAGATGGTGCTTTGTGCACCGGCCGGATTTGAACAATTTAACGTCTTTGAAAAGACGATGTACCGTTCTGTTATTGGTCTTGCCGATATTTTTTCATCGGATGAAAATAATTTGCGCAATTCTATCTACAACAGTTTTTATAAAAATCCTACTCAGGCAGATGGTATGATTGAAGACATGTTGAAGATTCTACGTTCTTACCCAACAATTACTTATAAAAAAATGTTGGATGCGAGCATTCAGGCTATGATGAATGAACCTGTTTATAATCATTTGAGTAAAATTATAATCCCTACTCTCGTCATTTTTGGCGAGTTGGATGCACTCATTCCCAATAAATTATTACATCCCATTTCTACCGACCAGTTAGCACGTTCGGCAGTAGCCCGTATGCCCAATGCAACATTGGAGATGATACCTTTTGCAGGTCATTTTGTACAGTGGGAGAAAGCCGATAAGGTAAATGAAGCTATACTTAATTTTCTCATATAAGTATAGGATTGCTTTTTTCAAAATTTGAACTTGCAGTTATTTTGGCTTGCAGTTAGTTTTTGGGTTAAAAGACAGGTCGTAGCCAAAGCCCAAAGTGATAAATTGATGACGAAAAGAGGATAGATTGTAAATGGGAAACGAATTTAAGCCAATTGCATATTGGGCTTTTAAAAACATGCCATTTTTCCAGGCGTATTTTATTCCTAAATTGAGGCCGTATTCAATAGAGTTCGTTTGTTGGTTTTTATAACCCCAGTCAATACTTTTACTGTCCCTGGCAACAAAGTCATCGTTGGTGCCATTACGGGTTAGGCTATCGTAAAAACCCCCAACGCCCAAACCAAAATACGGGCCTGCATTTAGGTTTAGATTTCCTTTGAGTACTTTATATTGGTAGTTTAGGTGTATGGGTACGCGTAAATAATTTAATCGAATAAAATTATAGGCAATAATATCATTGGGTAACACATACTTAAGTGTAGTATGATGGCTATTATGGAATAGTCCTGAAGAAACGGAAATGTTTTGTGCCAGTTTTTTGCTAATGTTAGCACCAAAATGTGCACCTGAAAATTGCTCTGCTCCAATTTGATTGCTTTTTGTTAATGTGCCAAAGTTTAGCGTCAAACCCACTTCTGGCGATAACTGCCATTCTTGAGCTTTTGCTTTGCTCATTATGACTATGGGAAGAAAACAGAGTAACACCAATTTTTTCATAGAAGGCTTTTGTAAATGTAAACTTACGGTAACCCGGTGAAAAAAAATATACAACCCAAAATATCCCGGATTTTGATATTCTTACTTTTTACTCACAATTACTTTTGGGGTAGTTATTAAATTTTACAGCCAACTTACCAATATTCTATCTTACATTTGTTTGCTTTTTTAAAAAAAATAGAATTCATTTTTTTTACAACAATTTTTTGTCGTTTCGCTACAAATGAACAAACCAACTTACCACGACCTCGTTAATCAAACCTTTGATTTTCCGCAAGAGGGCCTCGCAGTAAAAAATAATTATCTGCATTTCAATGGATTGGATATTAAGAAACTAATTGACAAATACGGGACACCATTTAAGTTGACGTTTTTGCCAAAGATTGGTTCTCAAATTAATAAAGCGAAAAAGCTATTTAATGATGCAATAAAAAAGCATAAGTATGAGGGCAATTACTATTATTGCTATTGTACCAAAAGTTCTCACTTTTCTTTTATCGTAGAAGAAACGTTGAAGCATAATGTGCATATCGAAACTTCCTTTACTTACGATATCGAAATAGTAAAGCAGTTGTATCGCCGCAGAAAAATCACCAAAGAAACCAAGATTATTTGCAACGGTTTCAAGACCAAAGCTTACACGCGAAATATTGCAAAGCTAATCAACGATGGTTTTAAAAATGTTACTCCAGTGCTCGATAATCAGGCCGAATTTGAAGATTACAAGAAAATGATTCGCTCGAAAGATCCTGTTAACATCGGAATTCGTATTGCAACTGAAGAAGAACCAACCTTTGATTTTTACACTTCTCGCTTAGGTATTCGCAACAAAGACGTTCTTGAGTTTTATGTAGATAAGATTAAAGGGAACACAAAGTTCAACCTTAAGATGCTGCACTTCTTTATGAATAAAGGCATCAAAGACGATATTTATTATTGGAGTGAGTTAAACAAGGTTTTACATCTTTATTGCCAATTAAAAAAGATATGTCCAGAGTTGGATAGTATCAACATCGGTGGTGGATTCCCTATCAAACACTCATTGGGATTTGATTATGATTATGCCTACATGGCCAATGAAATCGTTTCTACAATCAAGAAAGTATGCAAAGCCAATAAAGTGGCAATGCCCGACATTTATACAGAGTTTGGTTCATTTACAGTAGGGGAGAGTGGAGCCGTTATCTATAGCATTCTTGATGAGAAAATGCAAAACGACCGTGAAATTTGGTATATGATTGATAGTTCTTTCATCACTACATTACCAGACACCTGGGGTATTGGCGAGAAATTTCTACTACTCCCGATTAATAAATGGGACAAGGAATATCAAGAAGTACATCTTGGTGGACTAACCTGCGATAGCCACGATTTTTATACTTCTGAAGAACATATTAACGCAGTGTTTTTACCCAAAAACGAACATTTGCCCGCTACCCGAACCAAAGACCCAAAAGAATTAGCAGCACAAGAACCTTTGTATATTGGGTTTTTCCACACTGGTGCTTATCAAGACCAATTGGCAGGATATGGCGGTATCAAACATTGCATGATTCCTTCGCCAAAACATGTGGTGGTAGAAATGAATCCTAAAACTGGTGAATTGGAAGATTGGTTGTATGCCAAAGAACAGAGCTACCAAAGCATGCTCAAAATATTGGGTTATATTAGATAATATTAAAGCAAAAAAGACCTAGATAAATGCTAGGTCTTTTTTGTAGGAGATAATTTATAGATAATATTATTTTTGCTTGCGCCATTCGTGATTTTTCTTTGGCCCTTTGGGATTTGGTTGTAGAGCAAAGCAATTTTCGACGGTAATGCCGTTGTTAGCAGAATTGCATTTGCCCTGTGTGGTTTTGTTACATTTTTGGCATTTGTAAGTGCATTTTTCTGCTTTGTCTTTGCTTGAAGAACTGGTGCTGCTACTGCTATTGCTCATACTTTCGATTGCTGCTTCTTCTTTTCCATCGGCACCTAAACGAAAATCCTGGCCGTCTCTCATTCCTCTATACACAAAAGGGTTCACGCCAATTGGGCCTAAAATTTTATCGTATTTAAATTCTGTGAGCACTTTTTTGTCTTTGTCTGCCAATGCCCATTTGCCCTCTTTTTTGAAAAAATATCCAGCTCCCGGATGGGTTGTTTCTATTACCATTTCATACTCTGGTGCCGCAACTTCTGCGCCTGTTTTGTCAATAAAAAGTTTTTTTCCATCCATTACCACCTGGATTTTGTTTTGCTTGCGGTCGTACCATCCTTGTAATGCAGCTACGTTTTGAAACATCATGCCTTCATATTGGTGCGGAATTACGAGTTTACCTTCTTCATTATAGAAGCCCCATTTGCCGTTTAATTTTGCAGGTATAAGTTCTGCATCCCAGTCGTAAGTACCCACTTTTTCAAAGTTTTCTTTGACTACTATTTTGCCTTTGTTTTCAAGGCACAGATTGCCTTTTTTATCGGTTGTTGCCCGAATTTGAGCAAAACTCATTGCGGCTGATAGCACTAGGCTAATTGTTACAATTACTTTTTTCATTGTTTGTTTATTTTAATGTTTAGAATTTAAACGCAATTTGCTAAAAGTGCAGATTTGTTTCTGGCAGCATTTCATGAAAGGTTAAATGTTTCGCTTGAAAACACTCTTTGATTTAATCTGTGGTTATATGAGCTCAAAAGCATTATTTGGAGCCATTTTACCGCCTTTTTTCTTTTCCTAAATCCAAAAGTGCTTTTCATTACAATTTGGCCAAGGTTCTTAAATTCGGGGCAGTACTCCTATCTGATTTTTTAACTTTGTAGTTATCTTTATCTCCTTGCGACTGATTTTTTACATACTTATTTCGTTTTTTTTGTGTCTTCCTTTGGGGGGTTACGCCCAACATCCTTATAGCACACAAATCAATCAAGTAAATGGTTTGCCCTCAAATGCTGTGTATGATGTCTATCAGGATAAAAAAGGTTTTATTTGGTTTGCTTCGCAAGATGGTATTACGAGATATGACGGTGCAACCTTCAAAACCTATCAATGCGAAGCTCAGGTTTCTACTGCCGGAAGCTGTATTAAAGAAGATAAGTATGGCAGAATCTGGTATGAAAATTTTGATGGAAAACTCTATTACGTGCTCCAAGATTCTCTTCATGCACTTGCCCAAAGGTCATTTTATAACTATGCTCCTTTTGCTATTACAGACGATTATTTAATGTTGATTCAAAACGAGGCAATTGATATTTATGATCTCAAAACTTTAAAATTTGTCAAGAAGATTGACTTTCATTCTCAGATTAACTTTTTCGAAACGAGTATTGCTATTGAGAATGATTTTTATTTTATTCTTAAGGATTCAATATACCGTATTGATGGTAAGCTAGAGCTAAGTAGGTCTGGTTATTTAGTGGGCAAAGGTGAGGTGATGAAGCGTATTTCAGCAGCCGACTCATTAGTTTATGTAGTTTCAAAATTGAATTCTTCGAATACCATGCATATCTTGGATCGTAAGCTTCAACATCCGCGAATAGCTTACATCCCTGGTCCAAAACTAATTCAGGGTTCTAATTTTATCGATGGTAAATTTTGGATGCACACCCCCAACGGCAGTTATAGTTACACTTTGAAAAATAATTTGATAGAAACTGGCGAGGTTTTGTTTCCGGGCAAAAGTGTTTCGAATTTGTTTAAAGATAGGCAGGGCAATTATTGGTTTTCAACCACTAGTGATGGTGTATTCTTAATGAGCAATTTGGAGCAGAAATTTTATACCACCGATGATTTTGTGCCTACTAGAATTGTGAAAATTGACGAACAGTTTTTATTAGCAAATAGAGAGGGTTCTTTTTTACGTTTCGACCCAAAAGGTAAAAATAAAATATCACAATTAATAAGGGGAAAGAGTATTTCGGAGATGTATTATTTATACGCTGACTCGTTAAATGGAGATATTATTTACTCAGCCAAAGGGATGAGTTTTTTTCCTAATGGTCGTTTAGAGAAAGCAAAGGAATATGATGCTGCATTAAAAGAAATTGTTCGGATAGATAATCAGTATTATGCATTTGTGGCAAATGGTTTTTGTGCTTTAATAAAGGCACCAAGCTATAGACCTGGCTTGTTTTCCTCTTGGGATTCTGTTTACCTGAATAGTGAAATGATTCATCATAATGATTATGCTATTTTGTTGAACAATATCAGAGGAAGAGCAATTGCTTACAATAAGCTGTCTAATGTTATTTATTCTTCGGGCAACAAAGGTTTCTATAAAATATCGCCAAGAGGTATAGACACCATTAAAATCAATGGTCAGCCATTTTACGCATCAAAAATCATCACTTTCGACGATCAATTATTTGTACTGAATACCAAAGGTAATCTCTACCAATTAAAAGAAAATGGATTGTTTACTTTGCTCAATCAACAATTAGGTTTGGGAAATTACGAGATAAAGTTTGCTCGACAATTTGGCTCTAGTCTTTTATTAATGAATCAACGTTACCTCTATTTTGTTGATTTGAAAAGCTTGAAATGCCAGATTCTCAATATCAACATCAGACCCTCATTAGTAAATGATGTGTACCTAGAAAATGATAAAGTTTATGTTGTGCTGAAGGACGGAATTGTTCAAACCAATTTACATTTTACAAAACCACAATCTGACGGCATTCTTTTTCATATCAATAGTTTTGAAGTCAACGACATTGTTCAGCATCAGTTTCAAAACAAAGAATTTAATCATACTCAGAATGATGTGCGCATTAATTTTTCCATCCTTGATTTTGGTTCCGTACAAACTCAATCATTGTTTTATAAACTAAATAACGAAGAATGGAAACTTGTTTCGCCAGAAAGCAGGAATCTTCAGTTTAAATCCCTTTCTCCTGGTTTTTATGAGATTAGTTTTAAGCTAGGAACCAAAATTCTTGAAGATAAATTAAGCTTTACAATTGATGCTCCCTTTTGGAAAAAATGGTGGTTTGTTTTACTCTGTGTTACCCTCGTAGCAGTGCTAGTGTATACCTATTATAAATGGCAAATTTCTTTGCTTTCCCGACAAATAAAATTACTTCGTGAAAAAGTGGAGTTGGAACAATCGCTCGGAAAGTCAATTTTGACTTCAATCAAATCTCAAATGAATCCGCATTTTTTTTATAATGCGCTCAACACCATTCAGGCTTATATTTTCACTAACGACAAACGCAATGCCAGTGTTTATCTCGGTAAGTTTTCAAAATTAACTAGAATGATACTTGAAATGTCTGAACAGGAATTAATACCCTTAAACGAGGAAATTCAGGCTTTGACTTTGTACCTAGAATTAGAGAAAATGAGGTTTGATGATGATTTTGAATTTGAATTGGTGGTAGATTATTCAGTAGATGTAGAAATGATTAAAATTCCCTCAATGCTCATTCAGCCTTATGCAGAAAATGCTGTAAAACATGGATTGCTACATCGGAAAGGTGCTAAAAGGCTGAAAATATTGATTACTATGCAAAATCAATACCTTAAAGTAGTGGTGGATGATAATGGAATCGGTAGGGCTAAATCTGAAGAAATGAAAAAGCACAAAAAAGAAAAACACAACTCGTTTTCTACACGTGCCAATGAGCAACGATTAGAGATACTTAACCGTAACAGAAGCCATAAAGTAGTAGTAGAAATTGAAGATAAATGTGATGAAATGAATCAACCCAAGGGCACACAAGTGCGGCTCTATATACCTATTGAGATTTAATTGAAAAAAGAAAATAAACAAACCAATGCAACTGACAGCAATCATTATTGACGACGAAAAAATGGCCAGAACCTTACTGGAAGGTATGCTACACGAATTCTGTAAAGATATTCAAGTACTCGATGCCTGTCCGGATCTGCCATCGGGTATTAAATCCATCCGCAAAAACAGACCAGACATTGTGTTTTTGGATATTGAAATGCCTGGTTACAGTGGTCTTGAATTGTTGGATTTTTTTGACGAAAATGAAATCAACTTTTCTATCATTTTTACTACAGCTTATAATCAGTATGCACTTCAGGCTTTTAAGTTGTCTGCGGTCGATTATTTACTCAAGCCAATTGAACCAGCCGAACTTGAAAAGGCTATTGAACGAACTAAAAAAAATGGAACTAAAAAGAACTATCAGTTTTTGAAAGAAAATTTATCGGGCAATAGTACACAAAAATTAGCCGTACATACCATCAATTCGGTCAAATTTATTGAGACAGACCAAATAATTTTTTTTAAGGCAGAAGGTGCTTACACGGAACTCATGCTTGCCAATGGTAAAGTAATTACAGCAAGTAAAGGCCTCAAAAAATATGAGGATATTTTAAAGGAAAACCGAAACTTTTTTAGATGTCACAAGTCATATATTGTCAACCTTAAATACGTTTGTGAGCACGTAAAATCCGACGGTGGTTATCTATTGTTGGCCGATAAATATGAGGTTTCTCTTTCGAGCGAAAAAGTGCCAGAACTTTATAAATTAATGGATTGGGTATAAATGATATACGCCTAAACGCATGATTTATTCTAAACTCATTTTGCAGAAATGCAGAATTGATTATTTTTAGTTAAAATTCGTCGTGAGTTTATCTGATTTTTGGCAACTGCTCGCTGGTTTAGGTTTGTTTTTATATGGTATGTTTCATCTCGAAGATTCGATGAAACAAATGGAGGGCAGGTCTTTTAAGTTATTTCTTCAAAAACATACACAAAAAAAACTGAGTGCCATTTTTAGTGGTACGATAGTAACGGGAATCCTACAGAGTAGCTCTATTGTCAATCTTATGGTGCTTTCTTTTGTCGGTGCCGGGATGCTCAATATGCGTAACGCTATGGCCGTAGCACTTGGGGCCAATGTTGGTGGCACATTTAACAGTTGGTTGGTTGCTTTATTGGGTTTTAAGGTCAATATTTCAGCTGCTACCATGCCTTTTATTGGCATCGCTGGTGTCTGTTTAGTGATGTTTCGTCATCAAAAGGCAGTGTACCAATTGGCTAAATTTTGTATGGGTTTTGGCTTATTGTTCTTAGGCCTTGACCTTATGAAAACGAGCATGGATAGTATGATTCAGTCTTTTGATTTTACCCCGTATCTTAATTATCCACGAATTGTTTTCTTATTGTTAGGTTTTGGTATCACGGCATTGATACAAACTAGCTCGGCTACAGTAGTATTGGTGATGAGCGCTTTATATGCCCATATTATCTCCATCGAGACGGCTGTTGTTGTGATATTGGGTGCAGAGTTGGGTACAACTATCAAAATTGTAATTGGAGCTATTGGTGGAATTGTTGCCAAAAAACGCGTGGCTTTGGGTAATTTTATTTTTAATGTTTCCACCTCAATTATCGGTTTTGTATTTTTAATCCCAATTATCGGTTTTATTCAAAATATCATTGGCATCAATGATCCCATTTTTATTCTTGTTTTTTTTCAAACATTTGTCAATGTTTTTGGCATCGTTTTGTTTTATTTTTTCCTCAATGCGTTTGGCGATTTTCTTGAAAAAAGGTTTGATGACAGTAAGGTGATGGTTACCTATTTCTTGCAAAATACTAGCCCCGAAATTACAGACACCGCACTAGAGATGGTAGAAAAAGAGGTGGAGCTTTTTATTTATCGAGTGATTCACCTGAATAGGCTTGCATTTCAATTGGCACCTCATCAAGATTTAGAAGAACAGTACAAACAATATAATCAAGGCAGTCTTTTTTATAAATCAACTCTTTTCAAAGAAAAATATGACCTGATGAAAAAGGCCGAAGGAGAGTTGTTTGCTTTTTATGCTCAAATGGGATTGCATTTTAATTCGGAAAACATCAGTTTAAGGCTGAATCAATTGATGTCTTCGGTAAGAAATGCAATGTATGCTGCCAAGTGTATTAAGGATATTATCGACAATAGGGCAGAATTGAGTAATTCAATCAATCAAGTAAAATTTGAAAATTTTCTTAGTTTTCAAAAGCAACAAGACTTATATTATCAGTCCGTTACCAGTATTTTTTTAAATAAATTAAGAACCGAAAATTTTAATGATTTGCACCTATTATATCAGCGCGCAAAGCAACATTACCAAGCAGAAATGATTGAATCCTATCACGAAGCGGGCAAAGGGACTTTAAAAGATATAGATATTGCCACCGTTTTTAACGTAAATCGAGAATTGTATAGCTCTAACAAGGCTATTATCCTTGCAGTCAAGGATTTTCTTTTTGATCAATCTACTGCCGAGCATTTTGATCAAATTGTGTAATTTTTATTTGCTCGTTGATAAAAAACAAAAAAAACTATATCTTGTGTTGGTTCAGAATTTTATTTCCTTGTTTATCGTTTTTTTATGGCAACAATACAAAAGTTCGATTCTTCTATTTTGGTGCAAGCACTTAAAGATAATTGGGAAAAAGACCTACTCATTGAGCGTTTAACTCAAGCAGGCCACGACGAAGTTTCTATAGACTTATTAGTGCGAGAGTATAAAAAATTACGCATCGCAAAACGACAAAGTATCGGTTTTGTGTTGATGGCTATCGGGGCATTTTTAGGATTAGCCAGCTGCCTGCTTACTATTTTTAATCCCTTTCCAGAGCTATTTGGTGTTGTGCTTTACGGCCTTACATCCTTAGCTATCCTTATTGCATTTGTTGGCTTGTACTACGTTTTTGAATAGTAAACCCTCGCCGTACAACAATACTATCAATACAATTATATAATTGTGATTGCCTTGTGCCCTATGCAATTTACACTTCGGATTATGGGTTTTTCTTTTTTTGAAATTCTAATTTATAAAGCAACCATCCAAAACCTAAAACGAGGTGCAGTATTACGATTGACATTATTATTGTAGCCATAGTGCAAAGCTAGTCATTAGGGCAGTGGTATAATATGATATGCATCATATCCTTAAAACAATATTCCTTTGGTCAAACTACATGTACTGACTTTTTTCGAATAGCCTATACAATTGCGAGTAGTTTTTGTTGGTCTATAATGCTATACAGTTCCCAAAGTTCCGAAGTGCATTGCGAACAAGAGATAAAGTGAACATGCCCGCCGAAGGCAAATGTACGCCAGCCTCGCAGCCTAGCCGTTGGCCACCGGGCTTTTTTTCCCTTTTTTTAAAAAAAGGACGCGTGGCGCATTTGCCTTTTTTCTTTTCAAGGAACTTTTTACTTTTGACGTTGCTCCAAAGTTACAAACTTTGAAGATCCTTGATACGCGTCTATTATGCAGCAGTATTATTTACACTCCAAATGCTTTGCTCATCATTAGCGCAAAAGGGTAATATCTCCTTTGTACAACTCTTCTGAAGCATTCGGGTAATCAAACTTTACTTTTACAAAGTAGAAATAGACACCGAGGTCCAGTGGTCGATCATTATGGGTGCCCTGCCATTTATCGGCAGTATTATTTGTGGAAAATACTTCTTCTCCGTATCGGTTGTACACTTTAAAGCTGAAGTTGAGTACGGCACAGTTAATGATTGGGCGGTAGTTATCATTCTTGCCATCGCCGTTGGGGGTAAATGCATTAGGGAAAGCAATACAATTGCTGCAAGGCACTACAGATACCTGAATAGTGTCGGTGGCTATACAAATTCCTTTCTGCACTTTAACCCAATATTGTCCGCTGCTGTTTACCTGGAGTGTATTGCTTGTTGAGCCGTCATTCCAGAGATATGTGTCAAGCCCAGGAGCTGCAGAGAGTAGATGGGTTTCGCCTTCGCAAATTTTTTGGTCTGCACCAATATCTATACTATAGCTTTTATTAGTGAGCGTGGTGGCTTGGGTGCTTTGGCAAGGACCTACGCTGATGGTAACCGTATAAGTGCCTTCTTTGCTGGCATAGAAAATGGCATCGGTACTTGCGTCTTGCCACAGATAAGTAGCATTGGGTGTAGTAGCATCTAGGCGGATAGTACTGTAATTGCACAAGCTATCTATAGCTGAGAGTTTGGTATTTATTCTAATAAATTGCACCTTAAAAGTATCTATGCGTATACTGCATTCATGCTTTGATTGTACCCAATACGTTCCATCCTGATTCACTATTAAATTAGTGTCGGTTGATGCATTGCTCCAGGTATAACTTGTATATCCGTCAGGTGCCAATAGGGTAGCATCGCTTGCATGGCAAATGATGGTATCTTGTACAGTAAAAAAACTATCAATTGGTGCAGGACGTATGTAGAATGTATCGAAATGAACAGCGCAATTTTGGATAGATTTTACCCAATAGGTGCCAGCATTACTGATGATAATTTGGCTGTCTGTATTGCCTGTACTCCACAAATAATCGGGATAGCTTCGGGAGCTTTTTAAAAGTATGGGCTTGGTCAGGCATAGGGTAGAGTCGGTTATACCGTAAGTAGTGTCGAATGCTGTGGAGTTTTTGATATGTATCGTATCAATGCGAATTCCACAAGCTGACGGAAAGGACTGATACCATCTTACACCTGGTGTCACAATGGTTTTGCTGCGGCTGGTATCGCCATCATCCCAACGATAAAAGTTGGGGGCAGATACATTAAGGGTGATAGGTTTAGTAAAGCAAATGCTGGTGTCTTTGGCAAATTTACTGGTATCTAGAGCCTTTACGAAGTAAGAGAAAGTATCTACATACAAGGTACATCCTTTGCGCATCTTTACCCAGCTGGTACCTGCTGTATGTACCACTTTGTTTCTGCCTTTGCTACCATCGTTCCATAGATAACCATTGTAGCCCGAGTCGGCAGTGATGGTTGCCGATGGAGTAAAACAAAGGCTTGTATCTTTCATTCTTCGGCCTATAGTATCGTGCGGTGGTGGAATAATGATGTTGGGACCTAAACCAGTATGAGGCTTTTCGCTAGAGGGCAATTTTAACAAATAAGTAAAGCCACAAGCGGCGCCTAGGTTGTTGGGGTTATTGATAGAATAGATAAAAAACTCAAAGGGAGAAGGTGGTGTTCTACGAGAAATAATGGTGTACAAGCGTCCGTCCGGGCCTACACGCAAACTTCCGAAAGTTGCGGTATCTCTGATGATATATTTAGAAGCCTTTACAGCTGACAGCGAAGGGAGTAAAGACAAGTTATATTGAGCTATTGGCCCTGTAGTGTAAAGTTTGTTACCATCGGGCGAGAATTGCATCCAGTAGTTCCATACAGAATCGATGATTCGTTTATTGCTTACTATGCCCGTAGTTTTATTGAAGTCGTATAAGTCTGTGGATTTAAGAGTTCCGTAGCAGCTGGCAGCAATCCGAGTACCATCTGCTGAAATATCCATATTGCCAAATGCATACGGAAGCTCCGGAAACATAGCGTAACTAAATGCTCGCTCCGATGGGAAGCCAGAAATAACGGGTGTTGGGTTGACGCCGCCAAAGTCTATTTTAAAAGCATGAAATTCGTTGGTGTCGCAACGATGTGTAAGGAGCCATACTTCGCATCCCACACCTTTGGTAACACATAACTTTTCTGAAACAAAACTATCTACAATGATGTTTTTTTGTCCGGGCACTACGTCGCCTAGTCCGCCACGGAGGTCCATATCTATTACACTATAGCGCAAATAAGTGTCGCTATCATCCCATCTATCTTCTCTAGCTCCTTGTGTAAAAAGGTAGTACTTGTTGGTGCCATCAAGAAAAGGGACTATTGTAACACCTTGAGATGATGATGTTCTTTTATTGCCAATAAGGCTATCTCCATTCGGCATTAGCATATGGTTCGCATCCCATACACAGCTATAGCCAGCAAAGGGGTCTTTATGTCCACAATAAAATTGCAGTTCGCCCGCAAGGTTAGAAACGCTTGCACTAGACTCCCAAGACAAAATGTTTGTAGTGATCAATTTTGGAGCAGCACTATTAAAATCTAAGCCTATACTATCTCCAAATGCCCAAACGTTATTTTCGCCTTGGGCAATTGCGGTGAGCGGTGTTAGGTAGCCCAATAAGGCCAATAGAATAAATATATATGTTTTCATAATAGTGAATTTGTGATGAGGGCAAAGCAAATATATAATTTAATAATCAAAATGTGCAACAGAAAGCATAAAAAATTACTTCTTTGTCTGGCTAATGAGTTTTGTAATTCCCGCTGTCACCCTGAGCTTGTCGAAGGGCGGGGTCGGGCTGCTCCAGGCTACGCTACGCTTCGGCACTTCGTGCTGGCTGCTAAGGCAGCCACCTTGCGCATCCCTCACGCATCCACATGTGTCATCCCGAGGAACGAGGGAACCTGCGTGCGAAATGCACTTAGCGTTTGGGTTCTCTCCTATCGTCGAGATGACAGCATGGGGTGTTGTTACGGTTATAAACCACATTCACCAAATTGCCGAATCGTCAAATTGTCAAATTAACGAATTGCCTACTCCCACTCTATCCTATAGCTGCCAGGGGCTTCTTGTTCGTTGTTGACATTGAGGCGGTTGTACTGCTCGCTGTAGCCCAGCTCAATGGCATTACGGGTAACACTCTCATTGGGGGCAACAGTAATAGGGCTTGGGCCAGTAGGGTCGGTGGGGAGCACCGCAAAATAAAAGCTTAGCGGCACATTGCCTGTGTTGCGCAGCGTAAGCACAGTGGCTGTAGAAACGCCCGTAACACTCGTGCTCACCACCGTTTGGGCGGCTACATTGCCTTCGGTTACTTGTGTAGCAGGGCTGCTGCTTGCGCTAAGAATGTAATCGTTGTATTTGGCTTCGTTTACATCTTCCCAACAAAGTTTGCCTTTGGCAGCAAGATTGACCAACAAATCATAGAGCGCATTGCCTAGGCTGATGCGCTGATCTACAGCAATGTCGCGGTTTTTGAATGCCTCATCTTGCGCATCTACCAGATTATCAAAATTATCCGCAGTGGTACCCAATTCGGCTATCATTATAGCAGTAAGACCTTCGCTTGTAAGCTCGGGAAGCAAGCCAGTGGCTACACGCACCACACGCTTGGCGGTGCGGATGAGTTCGTCATCGCCTTGGCGAGTAAGTAGCTCCACACCAAATTTGCGAAAACGACCATCGGCCTCACCAAATTTAATACGAGCACGGTCGCTTATTTGGCGCACTTGGCGTTGCAATTCTGTTTTTTCGGCATTCTTGGCTTGGGTGGCTATTACCAAATCGCCACTAAGTTCCTCGTCGGTAGGGTTGTCGGCAAAGGCATCTCGGGCAGCCTCTAGCGCAGTGATGGTAGCGGCTGTAACACCATAGGCAATTAATTCGGTGGCATCGCGCTGGGCACTTTGGCGCACACTATCTGTAAGCTGCACGAGGCGGGCATCGCTCATGCGGTAACGGCGGATTTCTTCTCTGCGAGGCATAAAATTTAATTTTAAATGAAAGTTGAAAAATGAAAGTTGAAAATGGTTTTGCTAATTAAAAATTGTTGCATTTTCAACTTTCAATTTTACATTTTCAACTCCATACAATATTAATTATCTTATTTATAAAAACCAAAGAAAATAACTGAAAATATTTTATTATGTAGTAAATAATAACTGTATCGCATCTGCGTATTGTAAGAATGCTTCTAAACACAACACGTATGATAAAAAAACAAAGGCGGAAGCTCCAAAGTAATGCTTGATTATATTAAAGCAGCACTTGTAAGTATCTATATTGCAAATGAATACTATAAAATCAATGCTTTTAGGACATTCAAGCACTACTTAGTTATATTCTAATACTATTTTAAAAAAATATACCTATTGCAGCATTTGCAATAGGGATGGAAGATAAAATAGTGGGTAGGATGAAGTAGTGAAAATGTTTGGGTGTGAGGTGGGTAGATAAGTATTTTTTGAATGTTTAATGTGGAGGCAGTATTTTCGTTGTAGCTTGTTGGTGAAAATTATGAAGGACAATTTCTGAACACTAGCAAGGGCTACAAAACACAATAAATCACATCCTTATTACGCATTTAAATATCTACAATGCAATTTGAGCATAAAAATATACAAAATGCGCATTGCGCATTTTGTATATCTCATCATTAAAAACCTACCGCTAATGCTCAACTTTATAAGAAAAAGGGAAATAATAATCGTAAATTTTTGGATGTGTGAAAACATGCGTATATTTTTGAGTTATAGGCAATTTTATGACAACCGAAACTCAAAAAGAAAATAATAGATTTAAAGATGAAAATTATTCCTTAAGTAATTTTCAAAATGAAATATTTGTTGAGTGTCCAAAATGTTCTAAAAGAGCAACTGTAAAAAAAGAAACACCATTTTCATACTTTTCCGAAAGAACTTTATCTTGTCCAAACTGTCACTTTTCACAAAAAGGAAGAAAACAAAATTATAGAGTTGAACTAAATTGTAATTGTTCAAACTGCTCGGAAGAAATTAATTTAATAATTCCGAATGTAAATCACAAGAAAGAAAAGATTGCTATTAAATGTAAAAATTGTGGAATAACACAAGATTACACTCCACGAAATATTGCTCAAGAATGGATTTATAATTCAAATGGAAAATCAACAGACGATTATTTTGGTCTTCCACTCTGGATAAGTTCAAATTTTAAAGAATATATTTTTTGGGCTTATAATTATGATCATCTGAATTATTTGAAAAAATATATTTCGGCAGAAATTAGAGAAAGTAACAATCGTACGCATTGGACAATGATTGAAAAACTACCTGTTTGGATGTCCTCTGCTAAGAATCGTGAAAAGCTTTTGAAAATAATTAAAGACCTTGAAATAAAATAAAAACTGCCTATAACACGGTATTGCCAAAAGCGGGGCTAAAGTGAATAACTCAATATCTGCGCCTAGCTCTCCTTAGTGTTCCATCCTAGCTCTCCGTAGTGTTCCCCTTAGCTCTCCTTAGTGTTCCATCGCTGCACACGCGGCTCTTCAAAGATTGCATCTTTGGAGCCACAGGTTTGGTTGCAGCATGTATAGATTCCTCCTTCCAGGATGACAGCGATGTGGTTTTGTTGCAGTTTTGTTTTGGTGTAATTCGGGCAAAGCCCCGCTAATGCTCAACTTTATAAGAAAAAGGGAAGTAATAATCGTAAATTTTTGGATGTGTGAAAACATGCGTATATTTTTGAGTAAGCTGCCATATTTGGACGACACTGCAAACTTGAAACATTTAAGCATTGAACAACAAAAAACAATAAATAACGACAAGACAATATGAGAAAATATTTCCTCTATCTACTTCTTTTGACAGGACTTTTCGGTTGTAACTTTCCGACAGAGCTACCTGTTTCTGACAGTGCAAAACCTGCCGACAAGTTTTCAAGGACTTTTATTGACAAAATTATTTCAGGACAAACCGAAAGTGCTTTTGCTGACATTAACCCTGAAGTTCTTAATGACAAAGCAAAAGAATTTATTACTAACGCAAGCCGTAATATCAACGGAGCAACACCAAAAAAATATAGAGTTGTAGAAGCAAATTGGACATCGGGAGTTTTTACAAAGACCGGAAAGTTTACGAACTATAGACTTGGCTACGAATACGAATTTGAGAAAGGCAACATTTTATTTACGACAGTAATTAACGAAAAGGACGGCAAATTTTTGGTGGCTTCTTTTAACGGAGAGTTTCTTCCTGCACCTTTATCTGAGTTGACAAAGTTTACATTGACAGGGAAATCAGTTCTTAATTACATCTTTTTAGTGTTTTGTATATTAGTTCCGCTATTCATTTTGACAACTCTTATTGTAATGCTATTCAGTAAAATGACTATTAAGAAAAAAATTATTTGGTCTTTAATTATTCTCTTAGTTTCATTACCAAAGTTCTTAATCAATTGGGGCAACGGACAACTTGACTTTAGTCTATTAAACATAAGCCTACTCGGTAGTGGTTTTAGTAAGCCGACACTTTATTCCGCTTGGCTTTTATCATTTCATATTCCAATTGGAGCGATTGTATATTGGTTCAAACGAAAAAGTTTGCTACCAGAAATAGTGCAGGACGACAGCGAAACGGTTGACAACGACAATATAATTGGTAACGAGACAACAAAGAATGAAGAATAAAACGGCAGCTAACAGCACATTTGCAATAGGCGGGGTTTCGTGCTCCGCAAACAGTTTAGTGGTAGCCGAAAGTTTTGTGCTCCGCATAAAGTTCAGTGGTAAAAATCCCGCCCATCCTAGCTCTCCTTAGTGTTCCATCGCTGCACACGCGGCTCCTAGCTCTCCTTAGTGTTCAACGCTGCAAACGCGGCTCTTCAAAGATTGCATCTTTGGAGCCACAGGTTTGGTTTCAGCATGTATAGATTCCTCCTTCGTCGGAATGACAGCGATGTGGTTTTGTTGCGGTTTTGTTTTGGTGTAATTCGGGCAAAGCCCCGCTAATGCTCAACTTTATAAGAAAAAGGGAAGTAATAATCGTAAATTTTTGGATGTGTGAAAACATGCGTATATTTTTGAGTTAGCGGTAATTTTGAAACGACCGTATAAAAAACAAAATATGAAGATAATATTGACATTCTTATTGATTGTAAATTTTCAAATAACATTTGCTCAAACTGATTATTTTGAAAAGGGAAATAATTTATTGCAACAAGGTAAATATGACGAAGCACAAAAAATGTTTGAAAATGGATTAAAAGAAAATCCAGAAAATTTAATGTTCAAAAATCAGATTGCTTTGTCATTAATCAATCAAGGTAAAAATAATGAAGCAGAAAAAATCATCGAAGAAGTCCTAAAAGTTGACAGCTTAAATGTTGCTTCTTTGTGGTACGGAGGAATTAATAATTTTATGGCAAAGGAAGGTAATTTTAGAAAAGCAATTATGTATTTTGAAAAATCATATCCTTTGATTGACCAAAATTCCGGACAATTTTTTGGAGTTAATTTTTTTATAGGAAAAAGTTATCGAAATCTACTTTACTCTGAAGGATTGAGTTTTCAGGAAACTGACAGAATGCTGGAAACGTATAAAAAATATACAGAATTACAACCAAATGCAGAGGATTATCAAGAAAGCATTAAATTCATAAAATATATTGAAGAAAAACGACCACCTAAAAATGTAAAAAAATGGGTTGTGACAAACAGTCAAGAAAAGGCGGAAGAATTAATAAAAAAACAAGTGAACGAAAAGTAAAAACTACCGCCAACAAGGGTTTTGCGATAGTGGGGCGAAACTGCAAAGTTCAACGGTAGCTCTTCGGTTCAACTTTTGTGCAAAATTGAAGATTTTCCCCTTAGCTCTCCTTAGTGTTCAACGCTGCAAACGCTGCTCTTCAAAGATTGCATCTTTGGAGCCACAGGTTTGGTTGCAGCATGTATAGATTCCTCCTTCCAGGATGACAGCGATGTGGTTTTGTTGCAGTTTTGTTTTGGTGTAATTCGGGCAAAGCCCAACGAAAATTTCTTACTCTGACGGTGCGATCCTTCCTTCGTCAGGACAAGCTCCACTGAAGTTTTATGAAATCAATCAGCCGACCTCCCAAAATAAAAATAAGCCCGCCAACATTTGTCAACGGGCTTATTTTCTTTAATTGAAAAATTCTACCAAATATCTAATCCAAATTTCTCTGCATTTTCCTGCGCATCTTCGTAGCCCCTAGCTCTCCTTAGTGTTCCATCGCTGCACACGCGGCTCTTCAAAGATTGCATCTTTGGAGCCACAGGTTTGGTTGCAGCATGTATAGATTCCTCCTTCGTCGGAATGACAGCGATGTGGTTT